>ENA-OQBD01000068-OQBD01000068.1-human-gut-metagenome-genome-assembly--contig:-NODE-68-length-59160-cov-6.225044_pt1 | contig 59160 bp, 50 predicted proteins | sample MGYA00242742_ERZ504543 | MGnify/ENA primary metagenome ERZ504543 (study PRJEB26092, sample SAMD00036239) | human gut metagenome | host: Homo sapiens | study: EMG produced TPA metagenomics assembly of...
TGGTGTTAAATGCTTGACACCACAAAAAGAGAAATTGGTGTCAAATTGGTGTCAAAACAGAAAAAATCACAATTTCAAAAGAAATAAGATACTGCAAACCATTGATTTTAAAGGGTTTGCAAAAAAATCTCAAAAAATTAGCACTCACCTCTTGACAGTGCTAACAAATGGTGTTATATTTCTCCTAGAACAAGAAAAAATGCACAGCATTTCCGGTATGAGAATATTGGAAATGTTTTTCATAGAATAGGAGGGAAGCCTATGAACATCAGTAAGTTTACACAGAAATCCGTACAGGCTGTCCAGGATCTTGAGAAGGTTGCTTATGAATATGGCAATCAGGAGATCGAGGAGGAACACCTTCTGTATGCATTGCTGACACAGGAGGACAGCCTGATTCTCAAACTGATCGAGAAGATGGAGATCCAGAAGGAATATTTTATTGACACAGTTAAGAAAGCACTGGATGCAAAGGTTAAGGTTTCCGGTGGAGAGCTTCGATTTGGTCAGTATCTGAACAAGGCACTGGTCAGTGCAGAGGACGAAGCGAAGGCTATGGGAGATGAGTATGTATCGGTTGAACATCTCTTTCTTTCCATGCTGAAGAATCCAAGCCCGAGCATGAAGAAGATCTTCAATGAGTTTGGAATCACCAGAGAGCGTTTTCTTCAGGCACTTTCTACAGTCAGAGGAAATCAGAGAGTTGTCAGTGACAACCCGGAGGCAACTTATGACACCCTGAATAAATATGGCGAGGATCTTGTGGAGAAGGCGAAGAACCAGAAGCTTGATCCGGTGATCGGCCGTGATGCGGAGATCCGGAATATTATCCGTATTCTTTCCCGTAAGACCAAGAACAACCCGGTTCTCATCGGTGAGCCTGGCGTTGGTAAAACAGCAGCCATCGAGGGACTGGCACAGCGTATTGTGGCAGGAGATGTACCGGAAGGTCTTAAGAATAAGAAGATTTTTGCCCTGGATATGGGTGCGCTGGTTGCAGGTGCCAAGTATCGTGGTGAGTTTGAGGAACGTCTGAAAGCGGTACTTGAGGAAGTGAAGAAGAGCGAAGGACAGATCATTCTGTTTATCGATGAGCTTCATCTGATCGTGGGTGCAGGTAAGACAGATGGCGCCATGGATGCAGGAAACATGCTGAAGCCTATGCTTGCCAGAGGTGAGCTGCACTGTATCGGTGCAACAACTCTGGATGAATACCGCCAGTATATTGAGAAGGATGCTGCACTTGCCCGTCGTTTCCAGCCGGTTATGGTAAATGAGCCGACAGTGGAAGATACCATTTCCATTCTCCGTGGCCTGAAGGAAAGATATGAGGTATTCCACGGTGTTAAGATTACAGACAGTGCATTGGTTGCAGCTGCCACACTTTCACACAGATACATTACAGACCGTTTTCTCCCGGATAAGGCCATCGACCTTGTTGATGAAGCCTGTGCGCTGATCAAGACGGAGCTGGATTCCATGCCGACAGAGCTGGATGAGCAGAGACGTAAGATCATGCAGCTGGAGATTGAAGAGTCTGCCCTGAAAAAAGAAACTGATAACTTAAGTAAAGAGCGTCTGGCTGATCTGCAGAAAGAACTTGCAGAGCTGAGAGATACTTTTAATACCCAGAAAGCTCAGTGGGATAATGAGAAGCATTCCGTAGAGAAGCTTCAGAAATTGCGTGAGCAGATCGAGGATATCAATAAACAGATCCAGAAAGCAAAACAGAATTACGATCTGGAGAAAGCAGCAGAGCTGCAGTATGGCGAGCTGCCGAAGCTTCAGCAGCAGCTGGAGGTTGAGGAGAAGCAGGTTAAGGAGAGTGACAGAAGCCTGGTACATGAGGCTGTCACAGATGATGAGATTGCTCGTATCATTTCCAGATGGACCGGTATTCCGGTAACCAAGCTGACAGAAGGTGAGAGAACCAAGCTGCTGGGCCTTGAGGATGAGCTGCACAAACGTGTAGTAGGACAGGATGAGGGTGTTCGTCTTGTAACAGATGCGATCCTTCGTTCCAAAGCCGGAATCAAGGACCCCACAAAGCCGATCGGTTCCTTCTTGTTCCTTGGACCAACCGGTGTTGGTAAAACAGAGCTTGCCAAGACTCTGGCTGCCACACTGTTTGACGATGAGCAGAATATGGTCCGTATCGATATGAGCGAATACATGGAGAAATATTCCGTGTCCCGTCTGATCGGAGCGCCTCCAGGATATGTCGGATATGAGGAAGGCGGACAGCTGACAGAGGCCGTTCGAAGAAAACCGTACAGTGTTGTTCTTTTTGATGAGATCGAGAAGGCTCACCCGGATGTATTCAATGTACTTCTGCAGGTACTGGACGATGGACGTATCACGGATTCACAGGGACGTACGGTTGATTTTAAGAATACGATCCTGATCATGACTTCCAACATTGGTTCTCCGTACCTTCTTGACGGTATCGACGAGAAGGGAGATATCAAACCGGAGGCACAGGAACAGGTTATGAATGATCTTCGTGGTCATTTCCGTCCGGAATTTCTGAACCGTCTGGATGAGATCATCATGTTCAAGCCGCTGACCAAGGATAATGTAGGTAAGATCGTAGATCTTATGGTCAAAGAGCTCAGCGACCGTCTGGCTGACCAGGAGCTTTCTCTGGAGCTTACAGATGCTGCCAAACAGATGGTAGTGGATAACGGTTATGATCCGGTTTATGGAGCACGTCCTCTGAAGCGTTATCTCCAGAATTATGTGGAGACACTGACAGCCAAGAAGATCCTTTCCGGTGATGTGCATGCCGGAGATACCATTGTGCTGGATGTGAAGGACGGAGCGTTTACCGTCAGCACGAAGTAAAAAATAACTCCATAAAGTTATGATAGATTGACAAGGAAAAGAACTGTCGGTTCTGATAGAAATCCATTTCAGGATGAAGATCGGAACCAGGCAGTTCTTTTTGGGACAAGGAATGGAATATTTTTATCAAATACTGAAGAAATAAAAATCCTGAAAAATTTTTTTACTGGCTCTTGACAAAAAATAAAATTGGTAAGATAGTAAATCTGATATTTCAGATCAGACAGCTATCCAGCAGCATCTGGGATATTGGATAAATATCAGATAAAAGGATGGAAACAGATTATGATACCAAAGGACCCGGTAATGCTTTTAAGTTACGTAAATACACAGCTGCGGGATTTTTACAGATCCCTGGATGCCTTCTGTGAGGACAGAGGACTTAACCGGAAAGAACTGGAGGATAAGCTTGACATGATCGATTATGCTTATGATCCGGCTGTGAATCAGTTTGTATAAGAAAATCAGGAACAGAAAGAAGTACCCGTTTCGAATAAAAAAACGAAGCGGGTATTTTTTTTGCGAAAAAAATAGGAAAAACAGCAGAAAATAAATTAGCTTGACAAATTAATTAATAGATTTCAGGTGGAAATTAAAGAAGCTGTAAATCTTAAAAAAGTGTAAAATTTACAAAAACCAGTTGCATTTTTTGTGCAGATGTATATTATATATAGTTAGCCGACTAATTAAAAAAGAAGATCACTGCTTCGTATATCATTAACAAAGAGCAGGTGTCTGATCGGATGAGAGAGGAGTGACAGCGTGTTTTGTAAGGAGGAAGATGAGAAAGAAAGGCAGAGCAGCTTTTTATCTCTGTTTATGAAGGTAGACCGTTATTTTATGACGAAATGCTTTGGTCAGATGCAGGAGCTTGGGATTTATCCGGGACAGATACCGGTTCTGGGGCTTGTGTCCGGAAGGGATGGCCTGAGTCAGCGGGAAATTGCAAAGATCCTGCATATCAAGCCGCCTACGGTAAATGTATCGATACAGAGACTGGAGAAAGCAGGCTTTCTTTATAAGAAACCGGATGAAAAGGACCAGCGTGTGACCAGGATCTACATGACAGAAAAGGGAAAGGAAATCAAGGCAAAAGCACTGGAACGGATCCATAAAAATGAGGCTGTGATGATGGAAGGCTTCAGTGAGGCGGAACAGTGCCTGCTTCGGAGATTTCTGGAGCAGATCCTTGTAAATATCGAAAAGATCCAGCCGGAGGAAGCCATAGAAAAGCTTCATCCGGATGAAATGACAGAAAGGAAGGAACAGAAACGTGATTAAACTGATGAAATATCTGAAACGATCTGCAGGTTACATCGTACTCATCATTGCGCTTCTTTTTCTTCAGGCATACTGTGATCTGTCTCTGCCGAATTACACATCAAATATCATTAATGTGGGAATTCAGCAGAACGGTATTGAAGACAGTGTTCCTGAGAAGATCAGAAAGACGTCTATGGACAGTCTGAAGCTGTTTATGGAAGAGGATGATGCGAAAACTGTGGATGGATTTTATGAGGAAGAGGGAGATGATCTGGTATTAAAGGATAAAATCTCCAAAGAAGACAGAGAAGAACTCAACGATATCTTCGGCAAACCGATGGTGATCGTTTCTACTCTGACGTCCGACAGTGAGGAATCAAAGGCAGCTCTTGCAAAAATGGGAATCCCGGAAGGGACGGATCCACTGGCGGCTCTTTCTCAGATGCCGGCAGAGGCTTTGGCTGCTATGAAGGACCAGGTCGGAGAAAAGATCGACAAGATGCAGGAATCCATCATCACACAGGCAGGTGTTTCCTATGTTCGTGTAGAATATGAAGCTATGGGTGAAGATGTGGATGCCATACAGATGGATTACATGAAAGCAACAGGTATCCGCATGGTGCTGATGGCACTGGTCACCATGATGGCTGCAGTATGTGTGGTATTTCTTTCATCCAGAGTTGCTGCATCTATGGGACATGATCTCCGTGGGCTGGTTTATAACAAAGTCATAGGTTTTTCCAGCAGAGAGTACCATAAGTTTTCAACAGCATCCCTGATTACACGATGCACGAACGATATCCAGCAGATCCAGCAGGTAATGGCTATGATGTTCCGTATCGTGCTTTACGCGCCGATCCTTGGAATCGGTGGTGTGATCCGCGTGCTTCAGAGAGATTCCTCCATGACATGGATCCTTGGGGTGGCCATTGTACTGATCATGGCATTTATGGCAATGCTGTTCAGGATCGCAATGCCGAAATTTACAGCCCTGCAGACCATGGTAGATAAGCTGAACCTGGTAACAAGAGAAATCCTTACCGGTATTCCGGTTATCCGTGCATTCAGCCGGGAGAAACACGAGGAGGAGCGTTTTGAGGATGCAAATATCACTCTGACGAAGACAAACCTCTTTGTAAACCGTTGTATGACATTTATGATGCCGGTGATGATGCTGATCATGAACGCAGTTTCCGTACTGACCATCTACAGCGGTTCTTATGCAGTAGACAGCGGAAGCATGCAGGTTGGTGATGTTATGGCGTTTATCCAGTATGCAATGCAGATCATCATGTCATTTTTGATGATCACAGCAATGTCTATCATGCTGCCGAGAGCAAATGTATCTGCACGCCGTATCAACGAGGTGCTTGAGACAGAAGTCAGTGTCCAGGATCCGGAGGATCCGGTACAGCCTTCCCAGGATGTGAAGGGGACTGTAGAATTTGATCATGTAAGCTTCGCATATCCGGAGGCAGGAGAGAATGTTATCACAGACATTTCCTTCAAGGCAGAAAAAGGTGAGACAGTAGCGATCATCGGAAGTACAGGAAGCGGTAAGAGTACACTGATCAATCTGATCCCGCGTTTCTATGATGCAACAGAAGGATCTGTGAAAGTGGATGGCGTGGATGTCCGGAAAATGACACAGAAGGATGTCCGTGACAGGATCGGTTATGTTCCGCAGAAGGGTGTACTTTTCTCAGGAACCATTGATTCCAATATCCGTTACGGAAAGACAGAGATTTCGGAAGATGCAGTGAAAAAAGCAGCAGAGGTTGCACAGGCTACGGAGTTTATCGACACCAAGCCGGAGCGATATAAGACTCCGATCGCACAGGGAGGAAGCAATGTTTCCGGTGGACAGAAGCAGAGGCTTTCCATTGCCAGAGCTATCGCAAAAGATCCGGAGATCTTTATCTTTGATGACAGCTTTTCCGCACTGGATTTCAAAACAGACAGCACACTTCGAAAAGCGCTGAAAGAACATACAAAAGAAGCAACAACCATTATCGTGGCACAGCGTATCAGTACGATCTTAAATGCAGATAAGATCCTTGTACTGGACGATGGACATATGGCAGGGATCGGAAGCCATAAGGAGCTGATGAAGTCCTGCGAGGTATATCGCCAGATTGCCATGAGTCAGTTATCAGAGGAGGAATTGGCATGAGTCAGCAGAGAAGAAGAGGTCCGATGGGCGGACACGGAATGCAGCCAACAGAGAAGGCCAAGGACTTCAAAGACTCCATGAAAAAGCTCTTTGGCTATATGGGCAGATATAAATTTCGTTTTATCCTGATGTTTATCTTTGCAGTGGCAGGTACAGCGTTTAATATTGCAGGCCCGAAGATACTTGGAAAAGCTACCACAGAGCTGTTCAATGGTCTGGTTGCTAAGGTAAACGGTACAGGCGGTATTGATTTCGGTAAGATCGGAATGATCCTTCTGTGGACTTTGGGACTGTATGTGGCAAGTGCATGCTTTTCCCTGATCCAGGGATTTGTCATGACGGGGATCTCCAATGATGTTACATACAATCTCCGAAAGGATATTTCAAAGAAGATCAACCGTCTGCCAATGAATTATTTCGAGAGCAGAACAAACGGTGAGATCCTTTCCAGGGTGACAAATGATGTGGATACCCTGCAGATGAGCATCAACCAGAGCATGACACAGCTGATCACATCCGTAACAACACTGATCGGTGTATTTATCATGATGCTTTCCATCAACGTGTGGATGACACTGGCAGCAGTGCTGATCCTGCCGGTTTCCATGCTTATCATTAATAAAGTAATGAAACACTCCCAGAAATATTTCCAGGCACAGCAGGAGTATCTGGGAAAAGTAAATGGTCAGGTTGAGGAAAATTTCGGCGGCCATGATGTGGTAAGAGTATTCAACAAAGAGCAGGATGCGCTGAAGGAATTTGAGCATGACAACCAGAAGCTTTATGAGTCTGCATGGAAGTCACAGTTCTTTTCCGGAATGATGATGCCGATCATGCAGTTTGTGGGAAATCTGGGATATGTGATGGTGGCACTTCTCGGAGGGATTTTTGCCATCAAAGGAACTATCGAGGTTGGAGATATCCAGTCCTTCTTCCAGTATATCCGTAACTTTACACAGCCGATCCAGCAGATCGCCCAGGTTACAAACCTTCTGCAGTCCTCGGCGGCAGCTTCTGAGCGGGTATTTGAATTTCTTGAGGAGCCGGAGGAAGAACTTCAGCCGGAGAACCCGGATTCCATTGAGGGACTGGAAGGAAATGTACAGTTTGAGCATGTGAAATTCGGTTATAATCCGGATAAGATCATTGTAAATGATTTTTCCGCAGATGTGCATGACGGTCAGAAGATCGCCATTGTAGGACCTACAGGTGCAGGAAAAACGACGATCGTAAAGCTGCTGATGCGTTTTTATGATGTAAATGGCGGAAGCATCAAGGTTGACGGACATGATATCCGGAACTTCAACCGCAGCAATCTCCGTGAGATGTTCGGAATGGTGTTGCAGGACACTTGGCTGTTTTCCGGAACCATTATGGAAAATATCCGCTATGGAAGACTGGACGCAACGGATGAAGAGGTGATCGCAGCAGCAAAAGCGGCCCATATCCACAACTTTATCATGCAGCAGCCCGGCGGCTATCAGATGGTCCTGGATGAGGAGACCAGTAATGTTTCTCAGGGGCAGAAGCAGTTGCTTACCATTGCAAGAGCGATCCTGGCAGACAATAAGATCCTGATTCTGGATGAGGCCACATCTTCCGTTGATACAAGAACAGAAATGCAGATCCAGAAGGCTATGGATAACCTGATGAAGGGCAGAACCAGCTTTGTTATCGCCCACAGACTTTCTACCATTAAGGATGCAGATCTGATCCTGGTGATGAAGGACGGAGATATCATTGAGCAGGGAGATCATGAAGAGCTGCTGGCACGGAAGGGCTTCTATGCGGATCTGTATAACAGTCAGTTTGAACAAAAACAGGCATAATCCTGTTTTTGTTCATGAGGAAGTAGCGAAGCGGATTCCGAATGTCTGCTTTGCTGAAAGAGGCACAGGCATAAGATAACCTGAGTATTGGGCAGGATTACAGCACCGGAAATGTACTTCCATCCGAAAAACGGATCGGCCACGTTTCCGGTGCTTTTTTTTGCGGAGTTTTTTTCAGGTTAATGTGGTGAATAAATATTGTATAATTCATATAAAAATGATGGGAATAATAATATAAATTATATGAAAATAGCACAAAATCGTAAGAAAGTACAGTCTGTTCGGAAGAATAAAGAGGAATTCCATGATTCATACAGTATAATAGGATATATCGAGTGTGTGGAAAAACTACAAACTGGAAAATGCGGAATGTTAAAGAGAAGAGAGGTATTTTTATTATGAAACAGAAAGCAATGGATATGAAACTTGTAGTAAAACCGTTGGTTGGATGTCTGACACATACACATTTCTGGGAGGGACCATGTCGTGCCGGACATAAAGAGGATATGACTGTTGAAGCTGAGACAAAAGCAGCTGATGAGGCGTTCAAAAATTCAGTTAAGGGATTACAAGGGGTTATTGATGAGGTAGAATTCACGGAGCCTGTGGATGTCCGCTATAATGAGTCTTTTGTTGTAGATAAAGACCTTTTTGCAAAAATCGGAGAGGATGTTGATGAGATCGATTGCTTCCTCTGCATGGGATGGAGAATTCCTAAGCTTGAGCGTTTCGGAAAGCCGGTCGTTATCTGGCAGAACGGAAACGAAGGAATTGATTTTGCAGCATACTGCCGTTCCATCGGAGTAGAGGCATATGTATGTATGGATCTTCAGGATGTGAATGAGATCATGCATATTCTCTGGGTAAGAAAAGCAGTTCGCAATACAAGGGCGCTTGTACTGACAGCAGGATCTCAGCCTACATTCGGAATTCAGAGTCTGATCCGCGATCCGGAGATCCTTCGTCAGCGTTACGGAGTTGAAGTGGTGAAGCTTCCATTTACATCCATTTTCAAATATATGGATGAGATCACAGATGAGGAAGCAAAACCGATTGCAGATAAGATCATTGCAGGATCTACCGATACACAGGTAAACACAGACTGGTTTATCAATGACGTGAAATATTATCTGGCTGCCAAAAAGATGATGGATATTTATGACTGCAACGCTTTCTCAACCGCATGTCATGAGCTCTGTACAACAGAAATCCCGCAGAACCGTAAATTCACACCATGTATGTGCCATTCCATCATGAAAGACGAGGGAATTCCAAGCGGATGTGAGGAAGATCTTAATGCACTGATGGCCATGCTAATCATGCAGTATGCCGGAAAACGTCCGGCATTCATGGGTAACCCGAACCACGAGACAGACGAGCTTCTCCGCATCCACCATGCAGTACCGGCTCTTCAGATGAACGGTTATGGAACAAAACCGCTGGCATACAAACTCTGGGCATTCACAGGCCAGGGATTCGGTGGAAAACTGCAGGTTGACTTCACAGAGAACGATGATGATTATATCACACTTGGACGTTTCAATCCGGCAGGCGATACCATGTGCATCAAGAAAGGCAAGGTTATCCGTTCTGAATATGCAGATACATACTGCAGTCCGTTCTACTACATCCAGATGGACGATGCAAGAGAATTCATGCACAATCTTGCAGGATTCGGACATCATCAGGTGCTGATCTTCGGTGATTACACAAAGATGATCAAGAAGATTGCAAAAATTATGAACTTCAATATTCTGGAAGGATGATTGGATGATATATCTGAACAACGGGGCAACTTCCTGGCCGAAGCCCCCTGCTGTTTTGGAAGCTGTGCAGGCGTGCCTTAGCGGCACGCCTGCTTCGCAGTTCCGGGGCGGCAGCTCGATCATGAAAAAAGATGTGGAAGTACTTTGCCGGGAAAAACTGGGACAGCTCCTTGGAATCAGGGAAACAGAGAGAATATTTTTTACATCAGGGGCAACAGAAAGCATGAATACAGTCCTTGGGGGGCTGGACTATGGTGAAAAAGGCAGTAGCATCCTGGTAACGCAGACAGAGCATAACAGTGTGCTACGTCCGGTATATAATCTGGAACAGCTGAGAGAACATCCGGTGCTGGTAGTGAAGTGTACGATAAACGGGACAGTGACGGAAGAAGCCCTGGAAACAGCAGTACGACCGGACAGCCGTGTGCTGATCGTGAACCACTGTTCCAACGTGACAGGCTGTGTGCAGGATATGGAGATGATCCGGGAATTTGTAAAGAGACATGGACTGATCCTGATTGTGGATGTGTCGCAGAGTGCTGGCTGTATCCCTGTTGATGCAGATAAATGGGAAGCAGATGCGCTTATTTTTACAGGCCACAAAAGTCTGATGGGAATTCAGGGAACCGGCGGATTTTATGTCAGGAGCGGAATTGAGCTGAAGCCTCTGAAATATGGGGGAACCGGAAGAAACAGCGCACAGCTTACCTACGAGAACAAAGATTATGAGTATGAGGTAGGAACTCAGAACATGCCGGGAATCACAGGACTTCTGGCTGGGGCGGAGTTTATTGAGCAGACAGGACTTGCGGCAATTATGGAAAAAGAAGCTCGTCTGATGGAAATGCTTTATTGTGGTCTGGAACAGATAGAGGGTGTAAGGATCTACGGAAACCATGACGTATGCAGAGGACCTGTGATGAGCCTGAATTTTCAGGGACTGAAAGCTTCGGATGCCGCGTATATTCTGGAAAGCGGATATGGGATCATTGTCCGTTCAGGGCTTCACTGTTCGCCATTGATCCATAAGGCAATGGGAACAGAAGAGGGCGGAACTGTGAGAGTAAGTGTTTCGTGGTTTACGGAGGAGAAGGATATAAAGGAATTTTTAGGAGCTGCGAAGGAAATAGCAGCATCTGTGGCACGGAATATTTAGCAGGCAAGTTACAGAGCAAATTTATACGGATGTATTACGAAGAACGATCACAGGAATCAGTCATATAGGGCAGACAGCAGATCCACGGGAAATCTGCCTGTAAAGGAAAGGGGAATACACGATTATGAAAATAATAGGAAAACAGCCTTCCAGGGAAAAATGTGCAGAATCCGGCTGGTTTGCCTGGGATTATCTTCTGGATGAACCGGTAGAGCGGGAATTCATTCTGAAGCTGAGACCATTGGGTGGATTCACATATCTTGATATGCTGAAACAGCCGTTTTTTAAGATTGACAGCGATTACTATATGATAAAAGGAATTCAGGGTAATGATTATTTCCGCATTGCTGTCCATGGGAAGCACGAAGATCAGCTGGAAGAGTTAGAACGAACTATCACAGATTGCATGGAAAAATAATATCTGCTATAATATTGTGAGCGTAAGAAGACACTGGAAAGGCTGCCGGTCCTGCCGGAAACAGCTGATGCGATGACAGTGTCTGCGTTTACAGGAGGCAGAATTTGCGATTAGAGAGAGACAACATACCCCTTGACAAAGAATTTCCTTTTCAGATTTCAGAGGTGGAACTGACACCGGAGAACAGTCGGCCTGGAAGTTATCACTGGCACAGCTATTTCGAGATCACCTGTGTGTTGGGGGGCAAGGGAAATTATTTTGTAAACGGGCAGGAATATACAATGGAAGAAGATGACATCATCATCTTCAATAATGTGGAGCCTCATGGATGGAAGCTGATCGGTGGAGACATGAAGCTTCTTGTGATGATCTTTTCACCGGAATTCGTGGCCGAAAAGCTGAGTATTTTTGATACGGAATATCTGAAGCCTTTTGTTGAGAGAGGAAGTAATTTTAAGAACCGTATCGGCAGGGAAGAAGAGGTAAGCGGAGAGATCCGTTCCAGTATCTGGGAGATTTATCACGAATGGCAGCAGAAAAAAGAAGGCTATCCGCTGATGATCAAGGCGAATGTACTTCGCATCCTTACCATGCTGATCCGGGCTTATCAGGATGAGAGCAAGTCAGGGGAAATGCTCCGTGAGAAGAAAAATGCAATGAAGCGTCTTGAGCAGGCTTTTAATTACATAGATGATCATTACTGTGAGAAGATCACTCTGGAAGAAGTTGCTTCTTCCGTATATATGAGTTCCAACTATTTTTCTTCTTATTTCCGTAAGGTGACAAATATCAGTTTCAGCGATTATGTCACAAGGATGAGGATCAACCATGCGCGTGAGCTTCTTCGGGAAACAGATAAAAATGTTACGGAAATCGCCATGGAATGCGGATTTAATAATATTTCCAATTTTTACAGACTTTACAAAAAACACGTGGGGAAACCGCCGAAAGATGAGAAGCAGAAGAAACAGTAAAAATAGTTAAAATTCATGAGCGGATAAGTCATAGACGGAAATCAGGCTTCGATGTTAGGATAAAAGTAAGAAATTTTGTCCTGATATCGGAGCTTTTTTATTAGAAAGGCTCCGATATCAGAAACGGAATATTAATGTCTGATTTACCGGACAGATAAGGAGAAGGGAAATTATGGTTAAAACAGATAGCTATGTACAGTTTGAAGCAGGAAAGCTGACATACCGGGTGGTTCCGGTGACAGAGGAGATCATCCGCATGATCGTTTCCGGAAAAGAGATCAAAGAGGCACAGGACTCCCTGATCATTGAGAAAAAAGAATATCCTGAGGTTGATTTTTCAGCAGAGGAAAATGCAGGAAGTATCATTGTGAAAACTGTGAAAGTTTGTGCAGAGATCAACACTGCATCCGGTGATATCATCTGGAAGCATGCAGACGGAAGCAAGTGGCTTTCCCAGAAGAAACCGGAACTGACTGAAACAGATGTGATCCACTATAATACAGGCGATGAGGAGCCGATCATCAACCGTGTAAAGACAGTTGACGGTGAGAGGAATTTTATCCAGAATCTGAAAGCTGAGAAAGTAAGAACAGCATATCGTGGAAAACTGTTCTTCACATGGAAAGAGGATGAGGAAATCCATGGGCTTGGCCAGGCAGAGGAAGGTATTTACAATTACAGAGGTCACTGCCAGTACTTATATCAGCATAACATGCGTATCCCGATGCCGGTTTTGGTTTCCACAGAAGGATATGGAATTCTTGTTGACTGCTGTTCACTTATGACTTTTAATGATGATCTGAAAGATTCCTATCTGTTTCTGGATACTGTAGATCAGATCGATTATTATTTTATGGGCGGTCATACTATGGATGAGATCATCCATGATTACCGTTATCTTACAGGCAAGGCGCAGATGCTGCCGAAATGGGCTTATGGCTATGTACAGTCCAGAGAGCAGTATTACACGGCAAAAGAGCTTCTTGAGATTGTTCGCCACTACCGTAAGATCGGGGTTCCGCTTGACTGTGTGGTACAGGACTGGAATACCTGGGATCCTGGAAACTGGGGCGAGAAGATCCTGGATCAGAAGCGTTACGGAGATATGAAAGAATGTGCGGAGGAAATCCACAAACTGAATGCCCATACCATGGTTTCCGTATGGCCGAATATGAATGCAGGCGGCAAGAACCATACAGAGTTTTTTAAGACTGGTCATCTTCTTTATGATTATGCGACTTATGATGCTTTTAATGAAGAAGCGAGAGAAATGTACTGGAAACAGGCACAGGAAGGACTTTTTGACCAGGGCTTTGATTCCTGGTGGTGCGATTCCACAGAACCGTTTTCCGGTCCTGACTGGAGTGGTGCAGCAAAGAGAGAGCCATGGGAAAGATATGAGCTTGTCGGCGGTGAGCACAAGAAATATCTGGATCCTGCTGTTGCCAATGCTTTTGCACTGATGCATGCAAAGGGAATTTATGAGAATCAGAGAAAAACTACAGAAGAGAAACGAGTTCTTAACCTGACACGTTCCGGCTATGCTTCCGGCCAGAAATATTCTGCAATGCTGTGGTCAGGCGATACCTGTGCATCCTGGGATAATCTTAAGACACAGATCGTGGAAGGCCTGAATATGGGACTGAGTGGATATCCATACTGGACACTGGATATCGGCGCTTTCTTTACAGTTGCTGATAAGTGGCAGAACCGTGGATGCGGCTGCAACACAGATCCGGAGCCGAAATGGTTCTGGCAGGGCAAATATAACGAAGGTGTGAAGGATAAAGGATACTGTGAGCTGTATACAAGATGGCTGGAGATGGGAACCTTCCTTCCGATGTTCCGTTCCCATGGAACTGATACACCAAGAGAAATCTGGAACTTTGGTGAAAAAGGAACCATGTTCTATGATGCCATCGAGAAGTTTATCAAGCTCCGTTATCATCTGATGCCGTATATTTATTCCCTTGCAGGTGCTGTACATTTTAATGATTATACGATTATGAGAAGCCTTCTCTTTGACTTCCCGGAGGATAAAGAAGCACGCAAGGTTGAGAATGAGTTTATGTTCGGACCGTCCCTTCTGATCTGTGCTGTTACAGAGCCGATGTATTACGGACCGGAGAGTACTGAGCTCCATAGAGAGAAAACATGGAAATGCTATCTCCCGGCAGGTACGAAATGGTACGATTACTGGACAAACAAGGAGTATGAAGGCGGCCAGTACGTAACCGTAGATGCTCCGATCGACCGGATGCCGATCTTTGTAAAAGCAGGAAGTATCCTTCCTGTTGCAGAGGGACTTGTATATGCTTCCCAGAAACCTGAGGAGTCGGTGAAACTTATGGTATATCCAGGTGAAGACTGCAAGTTCACTATTTATGAGGATGAGGGAAATAACTACAATTTTGAAAACGGTGCTTATGCAACAACAGAGCTTACCTGGGATGATAAAACAGGAACTCTGACTGTTGGCGGGCGTCAGGGAAGTTATCCGGGAATGGAAGAAGTTTCCTATGTGACTGAAGTTGTAAAATAAATAAGCGATAATAAGGAAAGACTGTCTGAAAAGGTGCCTGGCATCTCTTTGGGCAGCCTTTTTTAACTCTATACATCGTGACGGCTTTCGGGTATAATTCTGTAATAAGGCATTTTTATGCCTGAGAAAAAACAACAGAAACGGGAGGATTTTACCATGATCATAACAACAACGCCATCTGTAGAGGGAAGAGCAATCCGTGAATATAAAGGAATCGCATTCGGAGAAGTGATCACAGGAGTAAATTTTATGAAAGATCTTGGAGCAGGTCTTCGGAATTTCTTTGGCGGCAGAAGCGCCGGTTATGAGGAAGAACTTCAGAAAGCCAGAGGAGAAGCCCTGGCAGAGCTGGAGCAGCGTGCAGGTGCAATGGGAGCTAATGCAGTGATCGGTGTGGATATTGACTACGAAGTGCTTGGTGCAGATAATGGAATGCTGATGGTAACAGCAAGCGGAACTGCTGTAGTGGTGGATTAAGGCTTATGGCAGCGGTAAAAAACGGACGTGAATACCTTTCACATGTGACAGAGTCATTAAAGCACAGGATCGCACAGCTGGATGAATCCATAGAGGCCGGACAGAAAGAAATCGAAGGTATGCATGAGTACTACTGGGAAAACTATACAGAGATGGACCAGTACGGTTATGAGAATTTTGATAACCAGCAGGCACTTCTCCATGAGATCAATGCCAGCAATGAGAAGATCGAACTGCGTCGGAGATTCAGGAAGATGATGGATTCACCGTTTTTCGGAAGGGTGGATTTCTGCTATGAAGGAGAAGATGAGCCGGAGATATTTTATATCGGAATTGCGAACCTGGCTGAGGAGAACGGCGGACTTCCGTTGATCTATGACTGGAGAGCACCTGTGTCCGGACTGTTCTATGATTTTGACAAGGGACCGGCTTCCTACCAGGCTCCGCTTGGCGAGATCCACGGGGATATTGCTGCCAAGTGGCAGTACAAGATCCGCGGTGGAAAAATGATCTATGAGTTTGAGAGTGATGTGAAGATCGACGATGAGATCCTGAAGGCAGAGCTTGGAAGCAACGGTGATGTACAGCTGAAGAATATTATCCGCACGATCCAGAAGGAGCAGAATGCGATCATCCGAAACACTTCGGATCGTATCATGGTGATCCAGGGAGCAGCAGGAAGCGGAAAGACTTCCATTGCCCTGCACAGGATCGCTTATCTCCTGTATCATGACAGGAAAAATCTGAAATCTTCTTCTGTGCTGGTGCTTTCACCGAATGGGGTGTTCTCGGACTATATTTCCCATATCCTGCCGGAGCTTGGCGAGGAGAATATCCGGGAGATGAGCTTTGACCTTTTTGCATACAAGAGACTGAAAAATGTTGTTTCTGACTGTGAAGACAGATATGATCTGATCGAGCGTCAGATTGCAGGATTATGCGATGAAAAGCTTCTGAAAGAGAAACTGTCACGGGATTTTCTGGATCGTATGGAAGGATATCTGGTGGAGCTTGAGGACAGCCTTATGAACTTCCGTGATGTGGAACACAGAGGCGTGGTCAAAAAAGAGCAGGAGATCATAGAGCTTTTTTACTTTAAATTCATGGATATCCCGCTGCTTTCCAGAATGGATGCAGTAGCAGAATATTTCATTGATGAGGTGGAGACTCTTAAGGGATTCGATCTTCCGGATGAGGAAAGGGAGGCTGTGAAGAGCCGTTTCTACAGGATGTATGAGACAAGAGATCTCTATGTGCTGTACAACCGTTTCCTGAGACAGGAAGGTTTTCCTTCTCTTCCACAGGTTCAGTATGAAAAAAGAAAGCTGCGCTATGAGGATGTGTATCCGGTTTTGTATCTGAAATATCGGCTGGAAACTCAGCAGGAGGATTCCGGTGTGCGCCATCTGATCGTGGATGAGATGCAGGATTATTCCATGATCCAGTATCTGATCATTCAGAGACTCTTTAAATGTAGGATGACTATTCTTGGGGACAGAGAACAGACTATGGACGGCGAGCAACAGGATGTGCTGACATTTCTGCCTAAGATCTTTGGAAAAGATATACGCAGGATCGTGATGAACAAGAGCTACCGTAATACTGTTGAGATTGCGTCTTATGCCAATAAACTGGCGGGAATTACGGAAGTGGAGCTTTTTGAACGTCATGGAAAACCTGTTGTGGAAAAAGAATTTCCGGGGCTTGAGGAGGCACTGGAGAGCGTAGTGAGAGAGCTGCGGCTTGAGAAGCAGGCAGTCATAGCTGAGAATGCAGATGAAGGTGTTGAAGATATTATTTCATATGAAACAGCAGCAGTGATCGCAAGAACTGCAGATGAAGCAAGGGAAACTTACTACATTCTGAAGGAGAAGCTGGAAGCAGAAGGCTTTGATACCAAGGAGCGTTTGTCCCTTCTTCACAGAGACAGCACAAACTTCCAAAAAGGCCTGACTGTCACAACATTCTACATGGCAAAGGGGCTGGAGTTTGATCAAGTATTTTCTGTATTTCCTGGGGAAGACCGAAGTCCGATCGTGGAGCGGGCGAGATATATTGCGGCGACGAGAGCTCTTCATGAATTGTATATGTATGAAGTTGTGAAATAAAATATAAAAAGTCATTTCAGAAGCCGGATGCTTTGGGAACAGAGCATAACCGGACGTCGTGAAATGACTTTTTTGTTTATATATACCTGGAAAATTTATTAACTGATCTGCTGGCGCTCTCCCTCATCTTTATATTCCAGAGGGCTTTTCCCTGTATGTTTCTTAAAGATCCTGCTGAAATATCCCTGGTCGTGATAGCCGCACATTTCACCGATCTGTTTTACAGAAAGGGAAGGCTCATGGATCAGCAGCTTCTGTGCATGGCTCATCCGGAGATTGATCAGATATTTGGTAGGGGTGCAGTCATAGACCTGACAGAAGATTTTGGTCAGGTAGCTGGGACTGTAGTTCATGGTTCCTGCAATCAGGTTCAGGTTGATATCCTCTGCATAATTCTGTACCATGAAGTTCTTGAGAAGCTCTGCAATCTGTCCCGGTGACATGCAGGAAGCACCTGGGGCGAATACGGTTTCGTAGTCATCACGTTTGATCTGAAGTTCCTGTTTGATCTTAAGGAGAACATTTTGGAGTTCGTCCGGATCTACAGGCTTCAGAAGGTAATCAGAAACCTTCAGCGTGATGGCTTTTTTTGCGTATTCAAAATCAGAAAATCCGCTGGTGATCACAAATTTCGTAAAGGGAAACTGATCACGGATCCTGGTGAGCAGGGTGATTCCGTCCATGACGGGCATCTTGATATCCGTAAATACCACATCCGGGCTCATCTGTTCCACCAGCGAGAGGGCCTGTGCACCTGTCTGTGCTGTGCCGATCACCTGAAAATCAGGATCTGCTTTTTCAATCTTATGTACCAGATTATTCAGAAGAAGTTCTTCATCTTCTGCCACAATAACAGTATAGTTCATAGTATTATTCCTCCGCATCTGTCTGAAAATACCGTCCAATAGAAACAATTCCGTGGCCGTCCGCTGTATTTCCATACCTGAAAATGATGTCATCTTTGCAGAAGAGTTTCCAGCGGAGAAATACATTGACAGTGCCAAGACCGTTGATCTTCAAAGCAGGCATGCCGGGATTTCGAATGGCATTCATGATATCTGAATTTATTTTTTTCTTGGCTTTTTCAGTGAATCCCGGTCCGGTGTCTGTAACATCGATCTGCCAGCTGTTTTGGTTTATTGTACTGCTGATTGTGATAGTCCATGGCGGTTCGCAGTCAGAACCATATTTGATAGCGTTTTCCACAATAGGCTGGATGATCAGCTTCGGAACCGGCTGATCCAGAAGAGATTCATCCACATCAATGGAATAATTCAGACTGGACTGGTAGCGGACCTTCATGCAGTAGAGATATTTCTGGACATAATCAAGCTCTTCGCGGAGTGTTACAGTTGTTTCAGCAGTATTGGTAATATAACGCATGATCCTGGAAAGATTGCGGCACATTTTTTCCACGGTATCCGTATCTCCGTTTTCTGCAAGCACCATAATGCTGGAAAGAGAGTTGTAATAAAAATGAGGATTAATCTGACTCTGCAAAGCCATGCTGCGTGCTTTCATTTCCTGCTCCTTGGCTTCGTTAAGCTGAGTCATGGAATCTTTTAGGTTATCGCTCATCAGCTGGAATGCCTGATACAGTTCTTCCAGTTCATTGACGGAAACCGGATAGGAAGTGACTTTTTCCTGGCCGAGAGTGTCCAGTTCCATACGCTGGATAATGTGCTTCAGGTGTTTCACCGGTTTTACTACAGAACGGGAAAGCCTGTAGGAAACGATTACTGCTGCGGCAAGAAAAGCAGCAACAACAGCCAGAAGGATCTTCAGCATTTTGTATACAGGGGCAAGGATCACAGATTCCGGCTGGATAGTCAGATAAGTGTAGCCTGTATATGCGGAATTCAGTCTGGAGACGTATTCTTTCTGATCTGTGACGGGACTCTGTACGGTAAGGGTATCCTGGTCAGAATCAGTAAGTTTGTAATATTTTGAAATATCATTGGTATCGTCGGCTGTGATATCATAAGGATAGATAAGATCGCCGGACTCATTGAAAACATAGACACTGGCAGCATTTCCGTGAATTTTTTTTCTCATAGGAAATGATGCTCTTAAAGATGGATTTACATTGTTTGGCGGTTTCAATCACGCCGACACCACGGCCGTACTGGTTGGTGAAGGAGCGGTACAGGGAGATGAACCACTGGGGATAGCGGGCAGATTTGGAATAGACGTAAGTGCTGTGAGGAGCTGTCAGGACTTTTTTTCCGTTGGCTTCACGGGCTTTCTGGATCCATTCATTATGAGAGTCGTCGCTTTTTTTGACCATGGTGGAAAGGCCGGCCTGGAGCACATATCCGGAGAAATCATAAAGATTTACCTGATCAGCTTTCAATTCGGTGCCGCTTAAGGAGATAAAAAGATCGGACATGGCAGAAAGCATTTCATCGGAAATATTAAGGTCAAATTTCTGGTCGAGAACGGATTTCGACATGTTGCTGTAATTGATGTTTACAGATACAGTGTCAAGATTCTGGATTGCAGAGTCTACCTGGGACTGAAATGTGGAATTTAAGGTGCTCATGGCACTGATCTGGCTTTTCTTCAGCTGCCCGGATGCAAAAACATAAAAGAATATGGCAAAAGAAAAAAGGATCAGGCAGGCCATGCCAAGATAGGCGATAAAAAGTTTGGACTGCAGACTGCGTGTTTTCATATTGGTAAGCCCCCTGTGTGTGAAATGGTCGTGCAAAACATTGGCTAAAAGTATAGCACATTTGTAAAAAAAGTACAAACCGTAAAAATGTAATTCTGAAATAGTGCTTGAAAATGTCAATAGAAACTTGTGTATAGTTACGGAAAATATGAAAAAAGTATAATAAACTGTGAAAAAAGTACAAATACAGGGCAGGAATATCCATGGCTTTTAAAATGATCAGATGATAAACTAATATCATCAAGAGAGAACGAAAAATCAGTTCAAAAAAAGGAGGAAACATTAATGAAAAGAAAGAGATTTCTGGCAGTAGCCTGTGCAGCAGCAATGATCGCTTCCATGACGACAGGACTTGCAGTGAACGTATCTGCAGCGGATGAGAAGAGCGATTTCGCAGGCGAGGAGCTCAGCATCCTGGTTTCAGCAGGATGGATGGACAATCGTTACGATGAGACAATTAAACGTTTTGAGGATACCTACGATGTTACCGTAGACCTTCAGACGATTCCGGCTGATCAGTATTCAGATCTTCTTCAGTCCAAACTTGCTACAGATTCCTGTGCAGATATCTTCTGGATCCAGTCCAACCCGTTTGCAATTGAATCTACCATCGTTGATCCTGAGAAATACTGCATCGACTTTACAGGAGCTTCCTGGGAGAATGTTATGCCGGAGACAAGAAAAGAGTCCTGCGTATACAATGACAAACTGTACGGACTTCAGATCTGGAACGCATCTCCGGAGTATGTAATGGTTTACAACAAGACACTGTTCGAAGAGAACGGCTGGGAAGTACCGACAACATATGATGAGCTGAAAGAACTCTGCGGTAAGATCCAGGATGCAGGAATCACACCTTGGTTCATGCCTGGTGCAGATGGATGGCAGCATCAGCTGGCATTTTTCCAGATCGGCGGCGTTTATGAAGAAGCAACACCTGGTCTATATGACGAATTAAATGAAAACAAAGCAACATTTGCAGATAACGAGAAGATGCTTGAAGTTCTGAATGAGTTCAAAGAACTCTCTGATGCAGGATACTTCGGAGAAGACTGGATCGGAACAGACAGTACAAACATGTCCAACGAATTTGGTGACAGAAACTGTGCAATGGCACTTGCAAATTCCAGTTTCATCAAACAGATCCAGGAAGACACAGGCACATCTGATGAGTTTGGAATGTTCCTTGAGCCACTTGGCGACAATACCTGGTATCCAAGCAGCAACTCCGGCCCGACAATGTTTGGTTACAAGGGAACAGAGCATGAGGATCTTGTAAAAGAGTTTTTCAACTTCGTTACAACAACAGAGAGCCTTCAGGAAATTCTTGACAACTCTCCGGCATACACAAACCTTGACGTTAACGATGACAAGCTTGAGCAGCACTGGCTGCCGGAGGAGCAGGAGTTCCTTAAAACAGTTCCGGATGACAAGAAGGCTGTTGTAACACTTCAGACAGGTACAAAATATACAAACGATTACTGGACACAGTTTGGTCAGGATATGGTTGCATTCTGCCAGGGCGAGATGGAAGCAAACGATGTTCTTAAGAACATGGATACCAACCGTGCTGAGGCAGCAAAAACTGTAGGCGACGAGAACTGGAAATAAATAACAGAACTTAAAACTAGTTGACCCGAAGGCAGAGCCGGTATTTGCCGGCTCTGTTTTAACTTAAAACAGGAGGTGCTTTCTGTGAATAAGAAGAGAATCTATCCACAGTGGTTTCTGATACTGCCGTTGGCATTATATATCATTTTTTTCCTGCTTCCCAGTGTAATGGGTGTTGGTTACTCCTTTACAGACTGGAACTCCAGAAGTGTTCTTAATGGTACTCATTTTGTGGGACTGCAGAATTTTGCTGAGATTTTTACATCAGATAAGTCTTATCTGAGCGGTATTGGCAATACATTGAAGTTTACTATCATTTCCAACATCGTTAAGCTGATCCCGGCTCTTCTGATCGCGATTATGCTTCAGGAGGGACTTAAAGGCAAAGGGCTTTACAGAACATTGCTCTACCTGCCGTCTATTCTGCCTTTTGTAATCATTGGTCTTGTATTTAAATCCATCCTGAATTATAATAACGGACTTTTAAACACACTTCTTGATGCATTCCATCTTGGAATTTTCAAACAGAAATGGCTGTCTGATCTGGCTATTGTATGGAAATCCATCTATGGTGTAGATGCATGGCGAGGTATTGGTTATGTTATGACTATCTTTCTTGCAGGTCTGAATACGATTCCGAAATCTTATTATGAGGCTGCACAGATTGACGGTGCAAACTTCTGGCAGAGACTTCGGTATGTAACACTTCCGATGCTGAGTGGTGCTATCATGATCAACCTTGTATTTGGTATTACATATGGTCTGAAAGTATTCGATATTGTTTATGTACTTACAAACGGTGGCCCTGGACATGCAACAGAGGTTCTTACAACTTATGCATTCCAGCTCTATTCCAGAGGCCAGTATGGAATGTCTTCTGCATTGAATACTGTTCTTCTTGTAATTACAGCGATCATAGGTGTATTTATTGTTAAGACATTGAGTAAACAGGAGGTACAGCAGTAATGGCAAAAAAAGAATTCAGAATTTATTAAAACATGTTGTATGTATCCTGCTTTGCTTATGTGTCGTGCTTCCATTTTATATGGTATTGATCAACTCTTTTAAGACAAAAGCAGAGGCAGCCAGAATGAGTCTGGCACTTCCTACAGAGTGGGTATTTTCCAACTACTCTGAGGTTATTGAAAAAGGAAGCCTGATCCAGGGATTCCTGAACAGTTTTGCATATGCGCTGATCGCTACAACACTTGGCGTTGTACTTTGCTCCATGGCTGCATTTGTTATGTGCCGTAAGAGAACAAAATTGAATGTATTCCTGTATTACTTTGTACTTTGCGGACTGTTCTTCCCGGTCAACTATGTAACATTGGTACGTGTACTCAGTACACTGCACCTGAACGATACAAGAGTTGGCATTATCATGGTATTTACCAGTGCAATGATTCCGTTCTGTGTATTTACCATCCGTAACTTCGTAATCTCTGTCCCGGTTGAGCTGGACGAGGCTGCTGTTATCGACGGCGCAGGCCCGTTAAGCCTGTTCTTCAAGATCATCATGCCGCTTCTGAAACCAACTATGGTAACATGTTTTATCCTTCAGTTCATGACAGTATGGAGTGATTTCCTCACACCTTTGTATCTGTCAAGCAAGAGCCGTCTCTTCCCGATGACAATGGCTGTATATCAGTTCTTCGGAAAGAACAAGAGTTACTGGAACTATATTTTTGCTGATATCGTACTTACCTGTATCCCGGTTATTATTGTTTACATGATCGGCCAGAAATACATCGTAGGTGGTATGACATCCGGTGCGGTAAAAGAATAAAGAAAAATATTATAAGAATTATAAAAAAGCACTGCGAGATGAAAAGTTGGATTCATCTTACAGTGCTTTTTACTATTGAAATCTCAGAAATTACTGCATGTTTTTGCAGAAGATATCCTCCATGGAAGCCTTAAGCGGAACGCCAAGCCTGCGCAAAGTCCCGTCTAGGGCTGCGAAAACTTCTCTTACATTATAGAATGTAGCGTTGTTTCCCATATGTCCGATGCGGATCACTTTGCCAGCTAGGACATCGAAGGAACCTGCCAGCATAATGTTGTAGTCTTTTTTTACTCCCTCAAGGATCGCTTCGGCTGTTGTGCCCTCCGGTACTTCAAAAACAGTAACTGTACTGGAATATCCGCTGTGCAGGTAAAGGTTCAGTCCGGCTCCTGTAATGGCCTTTCGGGAGGCTGCGGCGATTTTGGCGTGGCGTGTAAGAATCCCGGGATCATCGGCAATGTTGTCAATAGCAGCCCGCAGACCATAGATATCGCTGATCGGCATGGTATATGGAAACCATTTTTCTTCATAATAATGTGCGAAGGTTGTGAGATTTGCGTAGAAAGAAGCAATGGGGGCCTTTCTTTCAGTCATTGCCTTCTTTGCATCACTGCTGACTACAACAAAGGTAAGTCCCGGAGGTGCAGATACCACCTTCTGTGATCCGCCGCACATGATATCGATCTGGCATGCATCAATGTTCAGAGGCTCGCCGAAGGAAGCGGAGACAGAATCTACAACGGTAAGGATCCCGTATTTTTTAAGAAGCGGGCAGATGGCAGATACATCGTTGAGCATGCCACTTGGAGTATCGCCGTGTACTACGGTTGCATATTTGTAGTTATGGTTATCCGCAAGGAAGGCTTCCAGTTCCTTTACATCGAGAGTGTTCTGATAATCTCTGGTATAAAGCTCCGGTCTGCCTCCGTATATGGAAACAAAATCGGCAAAGCCTTTTCCGTAGATACCATTGTCCAGAACAAGAACCTTATCTCCTGGCTCAGTCATGGAAGCAATGGCAGCCTCCAGTCCAAGGATACCCTCACCGCTTAAGATGAGGGTTTTGTTGGAGGTATGGAGAAGAGCGCTGATCTTCTCGCAGGTTTCTTTATAAAATTCGACAAAATCTTCGTCCAGATCCGGATTTGTGCATTCCATGCTTCTTGCCAGACGGACATTCTCTGCGACCTGTGTAGGTCCCGGTGTCATGATCTTATACATAAGCTCACCTCTTGATCTTTATATTATTTCCGTAAATTACGGCAGCTGTTACAGCTATTTTTTTAATCCGGTTTTTCTCACTGCAAGGTTTAAGGGGGTGATCACTATGAGAACGATGACAGCTGCAACACCGATCTGGACCAGGTTTCCCGGGATGGAAGATACCGGTGCCAGTGGATTTCCGTAGATGATAACCTCTGCAATGTAGTATCCAGCAACCTTTATCACGCAGGCTGCGGCAATGGCGTTCACATACCATTTCATGTTCTGGTGCCGGGGATCCTCTGTGAGCTTACCTACTGTGAAGCCCATGATCCCAACAATAATCAGAGTAAATGGTGCCCACAGGGTCCATCCGGAGAGAAGGTCAAAGAGACCCATTCCGATCCCACCGGCAATGGCTCCGGTTTTCTTTCCGAATAAAATGGCACCGATGAATAACGGCACATTTCCAAGGTGGATCAGTCCGCCGTTGGCAGCGATCGGAAGCTTAACATTAATAAATGCTGTGAAGATATAAGTCAGTGCAACAAATGCGGCTGTAATGGTGAGAAACTGAACAGATGAAAGCTCCTGGTCAGTTCTCTGAGATGTCTGAACTGCTTTTTCCATAGTGATAGATCCTTTCGCGAAAACATCGATGTATGGATGTCCTCTTTTCATATATTTTTGGTTGGGTATACTTTACAACATGAGTGTACATGAATAAAGACACAATTATAGAAAAAAAAGAGGGGACAGATCCAGGGAGATATTTGTCATTAAAACAGGAGGCTTACTTGGTGGGGAATAAATCAGAACTTTCGTAATGAAGGCGTAAAACGGGAAATACAGGATCAGCATAAGAAGAGAATAAGATAGGTATATCTGGGAAAATTATAATGTTAGAAAAATCCTGTACGGAGCAGGATATCTGCTTACAGGATATTCATAAAGTACAGGGAGAAATCAATTGACAAAGCTGTAATAAAATCGTAAACTATAGCAAAGAGTGTGTTCAGGAGTGAATATTCCGGACACACTTTGTGACTGATGATGATTATGAGGAGGATACTATGAAGAATAAAAAATTTATTGCACTTTTAGCTATGACTGTTGCTCTTTCTGGTGTCATGACGGCATGTAGTTTCGGAGGAGGAAAAGAGGACAGCGTGGTTGTGGAGTCTACTCCTACTCCGACACCGGCGAAAAAAGCGAAGGTTACACCGACTGTTGCAGCAGACGCACAGAATACAACCTATACATCCAAGGATAAATCCGTAGCGATCAAGCTTCCAGATGCAACCTGGGCCAACAAGTCCGATGAGACAGATATGGTAAGCTTCGAGTCTCCGGACCAGGGCAGGATCCTGATCCTTCACGGCTCCGGTGCAGATCTGGAATCTGCAGTGATCCCGAACTCCCAGGATATGGCAGTTTCCATGACACAGGCAGAGAACATGGTAAATGGAACCGATTTTGAAATCCAGGATTACAAGGCAGATCAGAAAGACGGAATCAACATTTATTCCTATACTGTGAAATATAAGGATACGACCAAGAGTGACGGTTATGTATATGCTATCAATAAATACTTTGTAAATGACAGTGAGTATTACAGCCTTGTGGCATCTGTTAAAAAAGAGGATGCTCTGAAAAAGGTTCAGGAGTCTGTCGACAGCTTTGCGATCCTTGGTGATTCCACTCTGAAGAGTGCGGCAAATGGTTCCGCAGCCAAGACTGCCGGTAAAGGTAATGCAGCAGCTTCCTCTGACGGAAGTGCATCTGCAGATGGTAATGCAGCAGCTTCTTCTGACGGAGCAGCAGATGGAACTACAGCTGCCGACGGAAGCACAGCATCTGACGGAACATCTACAGACGGAAGCAGTACATCTGATGGTTCTTCCAATGGAACTGCATCCACTGACAGCAGCTCCTCCGGTGCTATCGTAAATGGCGGATTTACAGATGAGCAGCTTGGCAACACAGATGAGACAAGAACTATTTACAGAAACTCCGATGGTAAACCACGTGTTATCGTTCCGGACGGAAACGGTGCATGGATGGATAACGAAGGAAACCGTTTCACCTTCTCTTCTCAGTATGACTGTGATGTATATGAAGAGGATGGAACAAGCTTCTACTGGCACGGTGAGGCTGCAGACGTATACTATATGCCTGTACAGTAAAGCCTGGAGCAGCAGGAGATTCGGTTAGATAAGAATTCCGGGATCACAGCTTTTGTAGCTGCGGTCCCGGATTTTTTGTGTCATATTATGTCAGAGGCGTATACTTATACAGGAAGACATGGTATAATGTGAACGCTGCGGGCGATGGAACGCCCGGAAAATATTTGGAGGTTTTTATGGAAGCATACAGCGATTTTGCCAGAGTTTATGACATTTTCATGGACAATGTGGAATATGAAAAATGGGCGGAATATCTTATAGGAAGTCTTAAAGAATACGGAATTGAAGACGGGATCGTGCTGGAACTTGGCTGTGGGACCGGAGTGATGACAGAGCTTCTGGCTGAGTCCGGTTATGATATGATCGGTGTGGATAACTCTGAGGAAATGCTTGGCGAAGCCATGGAAAAACGTGCAGAATCCGGTCATGAGATCCTTTATCTGGAACAGGATATGCGGGAGTTTGAACTTTATGGAACGGTACGTGCTGTCGTCAGCGTCTGTGACTGTATGAATTACATCACAGAGGAGGATGATCTGCTTACTGTATTTAAACTGGTGAACAATTATCTTGATCCGGATGGAATTTTCATATTTGATATGAACACCCCGTATAAATACCGGGAAATGCTTGGAAATACGACTATTGCAGAGAATCGGGAAGAGGGAAGCTTTATCTGGGAAAATGAATTTGATGAGGAGACCGGGATCAATGTGTATGATCTGACTCTGTTTCTTCCGAGAGAAGATGGTCTTTATGAGAGAGACGAGGAAATTCATTACCAGAAGGCCTATGATCCGGAGAAAGTAAGGGAACTTCTTGAAAAGGCAGGCCTGATCCCGCTGGCGGTTTATGACGCATACACCAAGGATGCACCGAAGCCGGACAGCGGAAGACTGACTTTTGTGGCCAGAGAACATGGAAAGGAAATTCCGTCAGACGAGAAATAAAGGAGGAAATTTTTTATATGAGTGATTATATTGTAAGAGCAACAGCGGCAAACAGCCAGATCCGTGCATTTGCGGCTGTTACAACCGATATGGTGGAGACAGCGAGAAAGAATCATAACACCAGTCCGGTGGCAACAGCGGCACTGGGACGTCTCCTTACCGGCGGTGCCATGATGGGAGCTATGATGAAAGGGGAAAAGGATCTCCTTACACTTCGGATCCATGCAGGCGGACCACTGCAGGGAATCACAGTAACTGCAGATTCTCACGGAAATGTAAAGGGCTATGTGGGAAATCCGGATGTATGTATCCCGGCAAACAGCAAAGGCAAGCTGGATGTTGCGGGAGCTGTCGGCGTAGGCTTTATGGATGTGATCAAGGATATGGGACTGAAAGAGCCATATGTGGGACAGGTTGCTCTTCAGACCAGCGAGATCGCAGAAGATCTCACCTATTATTTTGCAACCAGCGAGCAGGTTCCGTCTGCGGTAGGACTGGGTGTGCTGATGAATAAGGATAATACAGTCCGTCAGGCGGGAGGCTTTATTGTACAGCTGATGCCTTTTGCAGAGGAAGAGGTGATCGCAAAGCTTGAGGAAAACGTATCAAAGATCGATTCTGTTACCAATCTTCTGGAGCAGGGACACACACCGGAAAGTCTTCTTGAAAAAGTACTGGAAGGCTTTGACATAGAGATCAATGATACACTGCCCACACAGTTCCATTGCAACTGCTGCAGAGAGCGTGTGGAAAAAGCGCTGATCAGCATCGGAAGAAAAGAACTTAACGAGATGATCCAGGAAGGCAAGGACATTGAGATGAACTGCCATTTCTGCAATAAGAATTATAATTTTACCGTGGAAGATCTTAAGAGGATCATAAGAGAGTGCAAGCGATAAAACTCGGGAGGAAGAAAAAATGAAGCATGGTTTTATCAAGGTGGCAGCGGCAACGCCGAGAGTTACCGTTGCAGACTGCAAGGCAAACGGAGAGGAAATCCTGAAGGCCATTCATGAAATGGAAAAGGAACATGTCAAGCTGATGGTATTTCCGGAATTTTGTATCACAGGATATACCTGTCACGATCTTTTTCTCCAGAGATGTCTTCTGGACAGTGCGTGGGATGAGCTTCTGCATATTGCAGAGGAGACAAGGGAGACGGACGCCCTGATCTTTGTGGGACTCCCGCTGCGTCACAGAGGCAAGCTCTATAATGTGGCAGCAGCTCTGAATCATGGCCGTATCGTGGGATTTGTGCCGAAGACTCATATTCCGAATTATAATGAGTTTTATGAGCAGAGACAGTTTGCAGGTGCAGAGGAAGAAGATGTGGAATTTGTGGACTTCCTGAAGTGCGAGAAAAATGAGGAGGATGAATTCTGGGATGAAATTCCTTTTGGAACAGAGCTGATCTTTGAATGTAAGGAATTTCCGGAATTCACTGTTGCAGCAGAGCTTTGTGAGGATCTCTGGGTCCCTGCGCCGCCAAGTATCCGTCATGCCGTCAACGGTGCGCATATCATCGTTAATCTTTCTGCCAGTGATGAGATGGTAGGTAAGGATTCCTACCGGAGAACTCTGATAAGCGGGCAGTCAGCACGACTGATCTGCGGATATATTTATGCCAGTGCAGGGGAAGGGGAGTCTACCCAGGATCTCGTGTTTGGCGGACAGAATATGATCGCAGAGAACGGTTCCATGCTTGCGGAAAGCAGACGCTTTGAGAACGGCATCATTTACAGTGAGATCGATGTGCAGAGACTGGCTGATGAGAGAAGAAGAATGTCCACGTATCCGGCAGTTTCTACCTGCAGTCATACAAGAGTTGATTTTTCCGTAGCAGAGGAGGAAACAAGACTTACCAGAAAATATCCACAGTATCCCTTCGTTCCGTCTGTGAAGGAAGAGCGTGATGAGCGCTGCGAGGAGATCCTGAACATCCAGGCTATGGGACTTAAGAAACGTATGGAGCATATCCACAGCAGGAGTGCGGTGGTAGGACTTTCCGGAGGACTGGATTCTACCCTGGCGCTTCTTGTAATGGCACGTGCCTTTGACCGGATGGGAATGCCGAGAGAACAGATCCACTGTGTGACCATGCCATGCTTTGGAACCACAGACAGAACCTATCAGAATGCCTGCAAGTTAAGCCGCTGCCTTGGTGCAAGGCTTACCGAGGTAAATATCAAAGAGGCGGTAAATATCCATTTCCGGGATATCGGACATGATCCGGAGATCCACGATGTGACGTATGAGAACAGTCAGGCACGTGAGCGTACGCAGATCCTGATGGATACGGCAAACAAGGAAGGCGGCGTTCTTGTGGGAACCGGAGACCTTTCCGAGCTGGCTCTTGGCTGGGCAACCTATAATGGCGATCACATGTCCATGTATGGTGTAAATGCTTCTGTCCCGAAGACACTGGTACGTCATCTGGTACGTTATTATGCGGATACCTGCGGAGATGAGGAGCTGAAAGAGGTTCTTCTGGATATCCTGGATACTCCGGTAAGCCCGGAGCTTCTTCCTCCTAAGGATGGCAAGATCGCCCAGAAGACGGAGGATCTGGTAGGACCTTATGAGCTTCATGATTTTTATCTGTATTACATGCTGCGTGCAGGATTTACACCGGATAAGATCTACAGGCTTGCCTGCCTGACCTTTGAGGGGATTTATGATAAAGAGACGATCCTGAAATGGCTGAAGACCTTCTATCGGAGATTTTTTGCCCAGCAGTTCAAGCGTTCCTGTCTGCCGGATGGCCCGAAGGTAGGTAGTGTGGCACTTTCTCCAAGAGGAGATCTCAGAATGCCAAGTGATGCAAGTGCAAGGATCTGGCAGGATGTGCTGGAGAAGATTGAAATCTGAACGTAGATCGCAAAGCGGAGAGCTTAAGTGTTCTCCGCTTTTTTTACTGCATCCGTGATAGCTGAAAGGAGTACCTGGGAGGTATATTTCCGGTCTCCTGCATACTGAATGTCTTCCAGGGACTGACTGGAATAGATCTGACTTGCCAAAGAATCCAGAACCGGTTCCATAAGAGGATAGGAAGCTTTTGTGGCTTCATTTAAATTCACCAGACGGATGGCCTTGATCCTGTCAGCATTTACAGTAACTTCCACATCGAAGGTATTCTCGTTCAGGGTGATGGAAGAGGTATAGACGCCCGGCTTGTAGCGGGATTTTTCGCTGGCTGTATGACTGGCATTTTTTCCGGGACCGAACATGAAGAAAAGAACGACAGCCAGAACAACAGCGAGAGCCAGAAAGACAGCTGTGTAAATGATCTCTTTCATATGTAGGACGATGATCCTGGTTTTGGAACTCATGGCGCACGCCTCCCAAAGCTTTTTATATAGTTTATTATCGGGAGGGAGGATTTATGCCACAGCTGTGCGCAGGTTATCCGATACTGTGCCTGGAAAAATAAGGAAAAGAGCAGGCAGATATTTCAGAATATAGAGAACGACCGTTCTATAGGAGTAGAATTTGTGGTATGATAGGAATACTTCAGGCGCAGGATGGCGCCGGAATGACTGAAAATCTGCAAGTGATCGGGAGGATGAAGATGTCATTACAGTTTATCATAGGAAGTTCCGGAAGCGGAAAATCCTGTTATGCTTATCAGAATATCATAGAACAGGCGGGGCTACATCCTGAGAAGCTTTTTTATGTGATTGTGCCGGAGCAGTTTACCATGCAGACCCAGAAGACACTGGTGGAGATGAGTCCGGGCAGGGGAATCCTGAATATTGATATCCTGAGCTTTGAGCGTCTTGCATACCGTGTTCTGGAGGAAGTTGGAGGAGACAGCCGCATCCTTCTGGAAGAAACCGGTAAGAGTATGGTGCTGCAGAAGATGGTACAGCAGCATGGAAAGGAGCTTTCCTATCTGGGAGGTCAGATGCGTAAAGCGGGATACCTGGATGAAGTGAAGTCTATCCTGTCGGAGTTTATGCAGTACGATATCCGGGACAGTGAGATCCAGGAGATGATCGAGGATTCCGGTGACAGAGCGTTACTTCAGATGAAGCTGAAAGACGTAGCTGTTCTTTACCAGGCATTTACCGGATATCTGAAGGATCATTATATGACAGGAGAAGAAGTAATGGATGCGCTGGAAAAAGCTCTTCCGTTTTCTGAAAAAATGAAAAACAGTGTACTCCTTCTGGATGGTTACACCGGTTTTACGCCTATTCAGATGCGTGTTGTGGGAGAACTTCTTGCTGTCTGTGAAAAGGTGATGGTAACGGTGACTATGGATGCGGATGAGAATCTGAGCATGAGAGGAAAACCTTATCAGCTTTTTTATATGAGCCGTCAGATGATCCACGGGCTTTCGGAGCTGACCAGGGAGATCGAGACGCCGGTTCTTTTGAAGGATGTGGGAAAATCCCGCTTTTCCCAGGCACCTGCCCTCCATTTCCTTGAAAAAAATATTTTCCGTTACCGAAAAAATATATATAAAAAAGCGCAGGATGAGATCTGCATGTTTTCGGCAGTGAACCCGCAGAAGGAAATGGAAGAAGCTGCCCGCCGGATCGCCAGACTTGTAAGGGAAAAGGGCTGCCGTTATGGTGAGATCGCCGTGATCACAGGTAACCTGGAGGAGTATGGAAATCTTGCAAAGCAGGTATTTACAGCAGCAGGGATCCCGTATTTCATTGATGAGAAGCATACGGTTCTGATGAATCCGTTTGTAGAATATTTCCGGGCAGCACTTGAGATGGCAGTGCAGGATTTTTCCTATGAGAGTGTATTCAGGTATCTCCGGTGCGGAATGTCCTGTGTGACCAGGGAGGAAGCAGACCTTCTGGAGAATTATGTGCTGGCTCTTGGTATCCGTGGATTTAAGAGATGGGATGAAGTGTGGGTGCGTATTTACCGGGGAATGCCGCCGGAAAGCATTCAGAGGCTTAATGAGATCCGGCAGCGGTTCGCAGATGAGACCAGAGAGCTTGCGCTAAGCTTTAAAGGCGGGAAAAAGACGGTCCGGGAATACTGTACTTTTCTCTACGAGTTTGCAGTGCGGAGCCAGGTGCAGCAGAAACTGAAGCATCAGGAACTGAAATTCAAGGAACAGGGCGACAAGGCCATGGAAAAGGAATATGCCCAGATATACGGAATTGTTATGGAACTTCTGGATAATATGGTGGAGATCCTGGGCGAGGAAACCGTGAACCGTCAGGATTTCCGACAGCTTCTGGAAACAGGATTGAACCAGGCCAAGGTGGCTCTGATCCCGCCAAGTATGGACCAGGTACTTGTGGGAGATATGGAGAGAACCAGGCTGAAGGATATCCGTGCACTGTTTTTTGTGGGAGTAAATGAAGGGAATATTCCGAAGAATACATCCGGTGGAGGAATGCTTACGGAGATTGACAGAGAATTTTTTAAAGATCAGGGGATCCAGCTTGCACCGGGGCCAAAGGAACTGATGAACATGCAGCGATTTTATCTGTATCTGAACATGACCAAGCCAAGAGAACTGCTCTGTCTGTCCTTCTGTCAGTCCGACAGCCAGGGAAAAGCCCTGAGTCCGGCCTTTCTTGTCAGTAATATCCGGGAGATGTTTCCGGAAATGGAGATCCGGCAGTGCGGAGATATGCAGGAACCTATGGAATTACTGGAGCTTCCGGGAATCAGCCTGGATTATTTCCTGAGAGGGCTTGCAGGAGAAGCTTACCAGGATAATGCGGTCTTCCAGGAACTGTACAGCTGGTATCTTCAGAGCCCGGAATACAGGATTCTTGTAAAAAAACTTACAGAGGCATCTTTTTCAGAACGACCGTCAGACAAGATCGGAAAAACAGTGGCAAAGATCCTCTATGGAGAAATTTCCCCGTACAGTGCTACCCGGCTGGAGCGTTTTGCGGCCTGTGCATTTGCACATTTTCTGCAGTATGGCCTGAAGGTTACAGAACGTGCAGAGTATGAGTTCCGGGCTATGGATATGGGAAATGTCATGCATATGGCACTGGAAAAATTTGCGGCGGAAGTCCGAAAAGAGGGACTGGACTGGGCAGAGCTTACGGAGGAAGAGCGAAACCGTATCATAGACAGCTGTCTGGATCAGGTTTCCGCAGATTACGGAAATACGATCCTTAAAAGCAGTGCGAGAAATGAATATATGATCGAACGGACCAGACGTATTTTGCGGCGTACCGTGTGGGCTTTGCAGGAACAGCTGAAGCATGGAGCATTCCGGCCGGAAGGATTTGAGGTGAGGTTTCAGGGCGGAAGGATCGACCGTGTGGATATCATGGAAGAGCCGGAAAACAATCGGGTCTATGTGAAGGTGATCGATTATAAAACCGGAAATACTTCGTTTGATCTGCTGGCGTTGTATCATGGACTTCAGCTTCAGCTGATGGTCTATCTGGATGGTGCGTTACAGGTAGAAAAAAGAAAGTATCCGGATCGCGAGATCGTTCCGGCAGGTGTGTTTATTACAATGTGAAGGATCCTATGATACAGGAGAAGATCCATGCGGATATGGAAAGCATCAATGAGCAGATGCTGAAGAAAATGAAAATGAACGGGCTTGTACAGGCAGATGATAATATGAGTACCAAAATCGACAGCACTATGGCCTCCATACCGGTATCCCTGAACCGGGACGGAAGCTTCAGCAAAAGATCTTCTGTTGCATCCAGGAAGCAGTTTGATGTGCTGGGAGCGTATGTGCGGAGAAAGATCTGTGACATCCGGGAATCGATCCTGGATGGAAATGCGGCAGTGGAACCCTATGAACTTGGAAAAAAGAATGCCTGCACATACTGTCCGTATCTTACTGTGTGCGGTTTCGACAGGAAGATACCGGGATATGAGTTTCACAGACTGTCGTCCATCGGAGAAGATGCACTGTGGAAAAAGATCATGAAGGGAGAGGAAGAGAATGGCAGTGAAATGGACTGAAGAGCAGAAAAAGGTCATCACGCTCCGGGACCGGAATATTCTGGTCAGCGCAGCAGCCGGTTCCGGTAAAACTGCAGTGCTGGTGCAGAGGATCTTAAGTAAGATCATGGACCCTTTGAAACCGGTGGACATTGACCGTCTTCTGATCATGACATTCACAAGGGCGGCAGCGGGAGAGATGAGGGAACGTATCGAACGTGGACTGGATCAGGCACTGGCTGAAGATCCGGATAATGAGCATCTGCAGAGACAGATGACGCTGATCCATACGGCACAGATCACTACCATTGACGGCTTTTGCGCCTATGTGATCCGAAATTATTTTCATCTGATCGGACTGGATCCGGGTTACCGGACAGCAGATGAGGGTGAACTGAAGCTTTTGCAGGAAGATGTGCTGAAGGAGCTTTTTGAGGATCATTATGCAGAAAGAAAGGCAGATTTTACTGCATTTGTGGAATGCTATGCGCCAGGAAAAACGGATGAAGGACTGAAAGAACATGTGCTGGAGCTTTATAATGCTGCGATGAGTAATCCATGGCCCGAAAAATGGCTGGACAGCTGTGTGGAGAATTATCATCTGGATCCGGAAAAAGGTCTCGAGGGAACGAGATGGTTCCGATATCTGTGGGAGGCTGCAGACTGTGCACTGAAGGAAGCGGAAGAGCTTACAGAAACCGCAATGAAGACCTGTCAGCTCCAGGATGGACCGGAGCTTTATCTGGAGGCTCTGGAAAAAGGATATGATGCTGATCCTGCAGTTAAAACAACTGTCCGTTAAAAGGGACTATGATGAGATGGCGCAGAATCTCCGGGATCTGAAGTTTGCAAGACTTTCCTCCAAAAAAATGGAGGGGGTATCGGAGCAGCTGAAAAACCTGGTAAAAGCTCTTCGCGAAGATGCAAAAGACATTTGAAGGAACTGGGAATCCGATATTTTTACGGAAATCTGGTTGAGCTGACGGAACTGACAGAAGCATCTGCACCACCGCTGGAGATGCTGGTGAAGCTGACAAAGGAATTTTTGCAGATGCGTTTCCAGGCAAAGAAGCGTGAAAAAAATGTTCTGGATTTTTACGGATATGGAACATTTTGCCCTGGACATCCTTCTGAAAAAGGAAGGAGAAAACTATGTGCCCAGCCAGGCGGCAAGAGAGCTTTCTGAAAAATATGATGAGGTTCTGCTGGATGAGTATCAGGACAGTAATCTGGTCCAGGAGATCCTGATGCAGACAGTTTCCGGCTGGGTCAATGAACGTAAAAATATCTTTATGGTAGGAGATGTAAAGCAGAGCATCTACCGTTTTCGTCTGGCCCGTCCGGAACTGTTCATGGAAAAATATAAGAGCTATTCGCTGGAAGACAGTCCGGAACAGCGGATCGACCTGCACAAAAATTTCCGAAGCAGACCGGAAGTCCTTGAAAGTGTCAACTTTATTTTCCGGCAGATCATGGGGGAAGATCTGGGAGGAATTGCCTACGACGAGGCGGCAGCTCTGTATCCCGGAGCTTCTTTTCCGGAAGGCCAGGATCAGGAATTCGTAAAAACAGAGATCCTTCTTGTGGATAAATACAGTCAGCTGCTGGAAGAGAAGGATGAAGAAGTAACGGAGAATGAGAGAGAGCTGGAGGCCCTTGCCATTGCAGGAAGGATCCGCTCTATGGTAGGACATGAACGGGTGCTGGATAAGGAAACGGGAGAGTATCGACCTCTTCAATATGGAGATATCGTGATTCTGCTCCGGTCTGCTTCAGGCTGGGCAGAAACCTTTGGGGAGGTATTGAGTGCAAGAGGGATACCGGTATATACGGCATCCAGAACCGGATATTTTTCTGCAACAGAGGTTGTGACACTGCTGAATTATCTCCGGATCCTGGATAATCCGCTGCAGGATATTCCCATGACCGGCGTACTGCGTTCACCGATCGTTGGATGTACCACAGAAGAGCTGGCTGAGCTTCGGATCGCATATCCGGAAGGAATGATCTATGAATGTGTGTGCAGGTTTGTGGAGGATTACAGAGAGCATGGGAGCTTTGAGGAAAACAAAAAAATCCTCGGGGAGAAGCTGTCCTGTTTTATGGACACTATGAATGCACTTCGTGATAAGGCGGCTTACACGCCGGTTCATCAGCTGATCCTGGAGGTGCTTGCACGCACCGGATATGGAGACCATGCAAAGGCAATGCCAAATGGTGAACAGAGGAATGCAAACCTGAACATGCTTGTGGAAAAAGCAATGGAATATGAGAAGACAAGCTATCGAGGCCTTTTTAATTTTGTAAGATATATCCAGAAGCTTCAGCAGTATCAGGTGGATTACGGGGAGGTAAATCTTTCCGGAACCGGGGAAAGTGCGGTGCAGATCATGACGATCCACAAGAGTAAGGGACTGGAGTTTCCGGTAGTGTTTGCAGCAGGAATGGGAAAACGCTTTAATTTCCGGGATATGAACGCAAGTATCCTGATCCATCCGGAGCTGGGGATCGGTGCGGATGCGATCCTGCCGGAGAAGAGGATCATCGCTCCATCCCTGTGCAAGCAGATCATACGGAGAACGCTCCTGATGGAAAGCCTCGGAGAGGAGCTGAGGGTACTTTATGTAGCGCTTACACGTGCAAAGGAAAAACTGATCCTCAGCGGAACTATTGGAGCCTTGCGTCCGGAATTAGAAGAATTGTCCGCATTAAGGGACAGTGAGGAACCATTGCTTTCTCTGGGAAGAAGGCTTTGCGGGAAGACTTACTGGGATTATATACTTCCGGCACTGGTAAGACATCGCTGCATGGCACCATTATTTCATGAATATGGCATCTTTATGAATACCGCAAATCCTCTGTACAAAGATCCGGCAGAATTCATAGTTACAAGGGTTACAGCACGGGAACTGACAGAAAGTGAGGTTATGGAACAGGCGGAGCGGGAAATGAAGAAGGAAACGCTGGAGAACTGGAATCCGGGCAGAGTTTTTGACAGTGAGATCCGGGAGGAGATCCAGAGACGTTTTTCTTTTGTATATCCATATCAATATCTGGAAGACCTTCCTGTGAAGGTCAGTGTATCAGAACTGAAAAAGCGAAGCTACCACAGTGAGCAGGATCTGGAAGAAACGGTGGATTATGAGACGGAAGAAGAGATCCAGCCGCTGGTTCCCCGATTTATCGAGGAGAAGAAAGAGGAAGGATATACAGGGGCACTTCGTGGAACCGCTTATCATCGTGTAATGGAATGCCTGGACTATCAGAAGACAGCAAACAGGGATGAGATCCGCAGACAGCTGAGAGAATGGGTTGACGCCAGGAAGATGGAAAGAAAAGAGGCTGAGTCGGTCCGGGTAAAAGATATCTGGAATTTTGTGGAAACACCCCTCGGACAGCGGATGAAAGCAGCTTCAGAGAAGAGACTTCTGTTCCGGGAGCAGCCTTTTGTGATCGCAAGAAAAGCTTCGGAGCTTGATCCGCAGTGGCAGTGTGAGGAAAATGTTCTGGTACAGGGAATCATTGATGCGTATTTTATAGAGGATGAAGAAATCGTTCTGGTGGACTATAAAACGGACTTTGTGAGACGTGGAGAAGAAAAGAAGCTGATCGACCGTTATCATGTACAGCTGGAGGATTACGCCCAGGCATTGGAACGAATGACAGGCCGGAAGGTGAAGGAACGGTATATTTATTCGTTTACTCTTGGAGAAGCGTTCAGTCTCTGATCTGAAAATGAAATGATATGTTAATGTGGGCAGATATCCTGCGGCGGAGAGGTTATACTCTCCAGCCTGCAGGATATTTGTTTTTCAGGATCCCGTTTACAAGCTTTCCGAAGCCGAGAGGATAACCGTCCACGCAGAGAAGATGCCAGCCTTTTTTGTGTGCGGCCTCTTCCGGCTCGATCATAAGAGTTTCGCCTTTCAGATAACGGGTAAGCCGCTCGTCGGAAACCGGCAGGGAGATAACTGCTTCCACATCTCCTTTGTGAAGAGCCAGCGCCAGAGGCTGAGACGGCTCAAAACGGTTTTTCTTCAGATCACCCAGATAGAGGCCGTTTCGAAGAAAGGAGATTCCTCGGAGATCCAGCGGGAAGGGCAGCTGATAGTATACTTTATCTTTGCGGACTTCCACACGGTTCCAGTCAAATTCCTGACCGCCGATGGTTTTCAGGCCAATCTCGGAGAAAAATTCCTCCAGCCATTTCCGGGTGTTTTTGTCCGGTCCTTTTGCGGAAAAGCGGAAAACAGGTGGAAGAGAGTCGCCTTTTTTGCGGAACAGGGCGAGAAAATGGCCTTCGCCATCCATTTTGTGTGGAAAGATTCGGACGCATTTTTGCAGTTCTTCCGGATTAAATGCATTTAAGTTTAATGCAATTTCGGAATCGGAAGTGTCTGCTGTGCCGGCATATTCCGGTCGGCCGCCGGAGAAGCCTTCATATCCTGGCATTTCCGTAAGTTCCATATCCGGGCGTTGTCTGAGAAGATAGGCTGCCACTTCTTCGTCTTCACATGGGGAAAAAGTGCAGGTGGAATAAAGCAGCATTCCGCCCGGACGGAGCATATCGGCAGCTTTTAAGATCAGGTCTTTCTGGATATCAGAAAGCTCTGCGGATTTTTCCGGTGTCCAGTCGCGGGCAAGAGCTTCCTCTTTTCGGAACATGCCTTCCCCGGAGCATGGAGCGTCCAGAAGGATTTTATTGAAGAAAGCGGGAAAACGCTGGGCAAGTTTGGCGGGCTTTTCGTCGGTGACGAGCATATTTTTCATACCAAAAAGCTCCAGATTTCTGAGAAGGGCTCTGGCTCTGGAAGTACTGATATCGTTGGCAAGGAGAAATCCGGTGTCATTTAAGGCTGCACCCAGGGCAGTGGCTTTTCCTCCGGGAGCTGCACAGAGATCCAGGACAAAATCTCCAGGTTCGATGGGAAGCCTGGAAGCTGGTGTCATGGCACTTGGTTCCTGAAGATAATAAAGACCTGCCTGGTAGTAAGGACATCGTGCAGGGCGGCTTTCCTCCTCGTAGAAGTATCCTGTATTGATCCACGGGATCGGCCGGATGGGGAAAGGGGAAAGCGTCTGAAAGTCCTGGCAGGAGAGCTTGGCGGTGTTTACACGTAGACCGTAAGTGCGGGGATTTTTGTAGCTTTTCAGGAAAGCATCATAATCATCTCCCAGCATTTCTTTCATATGCTTCAGAAAAGGAAGCGGTAATGTCTGTATTTTATCTGAATCTGTCATAATTTCCTCCATAATATAAACTTGACTCTCTCGGATATTGTGTGAAAAGAGTGGTTTCCGAAAATATTATAAAGTATAGAGGGATTTTTCTAAATACTATTGACAAAACTATATTATACGATATATAGTATTATTCACAGAACAATATTACATGACTTATCATGTGAGCGTTGGATCGTGAAGTGATCGCGTTCATCAGCATGTAGTAAGACGGAATGTGAATGTCTGTTTTACAGGTCATAGAGAGGTGAGCAGATGGTATTTAATACAGGAGCAGCCCTGCTGGATGCGATCGTCCTGGCTGTTATTTCCAGAGAGAAGGACGGTACCTACGGGTACAAGATCACCCAGGATGTGCGAAGTGTTCTGGAGGTTTCAGAATCTACACTGTATCCGGTCCTTCGCAGGCTTCAGAAGGATGAATGTCTGGAAGCCTACAATATGGAATATGCAGGAAGAAACCGGAAATATTATAAGCTGACAGATAAGGGCGCAGCGCAGCTGAATCTTTACAGAAGTGAATGGGAGATCTATTCATCTAAGATCACCAGGATGTTTGAGGAGGGAGTTTGATCATGAACAGAAAGCAGTTTATGGAACAGCTTGAACGGCTGCTTTCCGATATTTCAGAGGCAGAGAGACAGGAAGCACTGGAATATTATGAAGGATATTTTGATGATGCAGGTCCTGAGAATGAAGGAGAAGTGATCCGGGAACTGGGAAATCCGGGGAAGGTTGCTGCGATCATTAAGGCAGATCTTCAGGAGAACAGTGAAGATTACGGGGAATACACAGAGAACGGATATCAGGATACCCGTGTGAAAGAGAACGGGGAAATGCCGGACCATTATACAGAAGTAACCGTATACGGAAATGGACAGGGAGGGGCTCATCGTGATACGGGAAGCAAAGAAAATTTTGAAGACCGCAGGAAAAGACGCGCCCAGCGCGGCTATCACGCAGAGAAAAAGCAGAATAAGGCAGGGATCATTCTTGCACTGATCGTTCTTGTTTTTGCGGCTCCTCTGATAAAAGGATTATTTGGCGGAGTACTGGGGATTTTGGTGACACTGGCATTGTTGCCTTTCCTGCTGACATTTTTTGCAGGAGTGGGATCGATCATCCTTGTGATCGGTGCAGCTGCGTGTATTGTTGTTGGAATTGCCATGGCGGTGTCTCTTCCGCCGGCCGGGATCCTGACTATCGGTATCGGATGCCTGATGATGGCACTTGGACTTTTGCTACTGTTACTGACGGTGTGGTTTACAGGTAAGATACTGCCGGCGATTCTGAGGAAATTTACGGGATTCTGCAGCAATCTCCTGAATGGAAGAAAGGCGGGAAAAGTATGAAACGTTTTCTGAAGGTAATCCTGATCCTTGCAGCAGTATTCGGTGTGGCAGGCCTGGGACTTACTGCCGGCGGAGCTGCCATGGGAGCGACTATGGGAGATGTGAGTGTGCTGGATCATGGAATCACGCAGGTGCTTCGTATTCTGGATCATGAAGACAGCTGGGAAGTGGAAGACTCCGAAGAAGATATGGATGAGCAGGAGGATGATTTTCAGGCAGATGCAGAGAGAGCGGTAACTGAGAAAGGCATTCTGGCAGACAGTGCAGACAGTTCCGCATATACGAAAGTATATGAGGCTTCGGCTGTGTCAGACCTTTCCTGCAATCTGAGATATGAAGAACTGGTTTTGAAAACATGGAATGAGGATAAAGTCCAGGTGAAAGTTTCAGGGAAGGATCACAATCGCGTTCAGATCAGCAATGACAACGGCAGTCTGAGAATTGCAAGTGATCAAAAAGTGAGAAACCGTTCCGTGGAAATTTTTTGCCCGGAAAACTTAAGCTTTCAGAAGATAAAACTTCAGATGGGAGCCGGAACCATCGAACTGGATGGTGATTTTAAAGCGGAGCAGATGGAAGTAAATGTGGGAGCCGGAACCATTGAAAATTCCGGCAGCCTGGATATAAAGGAAGCAGATTTTACAGTCGGAGTGGGAACTGCCGACATCAGTGAAATTCAGGTGAAAAAATTAAATGGCAGCTGTGGCATGGGAAATATGGAGCTTACACTTACAGGAAAAGCAGCTGATTATAATTATGAGCTGAAATGTGGTCTTGGAAATCTGGAGGTGGATGATTCTCTGGAAACATTCATCACTTCCGGAAATAAACAGATCACAAATGAAGGTGCTGCGAAAAATATAAAACTGGATTGCGGAATGGGAAACGTTCAGGTTGAATTTGAAGAAGATTAAAGGAGAAAGCATTATGAGCAACAAAAAACTTTACAAATCATCAGTAAACCGTATGTTATGTGGTGTCTGTGGCGGAATTGCAGAATACTTTGATATCGATCCGACTCTTGTCAGGCTGGTGTGGGTGATCATTACGCTGATGGGCGGAGCCGGAATCCTGGCGTATATCATTGCAGCGATCATTATCCCGGATTAAAAATGACAGTATCTGTAAAGGACGGACATATTTTTCAGAATGCATAATTTCTCCGAAAATTGTTCATACTCCATAAAAAAGATGAGGAGTGTGGAAGATGAACAGGGAGAAAGAAGTAAAGGCATATCTTGAGGGAAAGCTTTCCCAGGCGGAAAAACTGAAATACGAGATTGCCGATGAGATGGGAGTTCTGGATAAAGTGATCAAAGACGGGTGGAAAAGCCTTTCTGCAAAAGAAACCGGACGGATCGGTGGTCTTATGACAAAAAAGAAGAAACACAAAAAGTAAAATACAGCCTGAAGGAACAAGGCGAAATGACGCCGGAAAAGTCCTTCGGGCTGTATTGAATTATAAGAAAATTTTTCTGAAAAAAAGAAATTTTTTTGACGGTTCAGGGTGGACTGACCAGTGGAAAAGAGCTATACTGTTGGAATAACAGAGGAGGTATGAATGAACATGGGTGAAAAAATTAATAACATTCTAAAGGGTGAGATCATCTCCTCAGTATTTTATATACTGCTTGGACTTTGCCTGATCCTAATCCCCACGCAGACGGTGGATGTGATCTGCAAAGTAGTATTCGGGCTGATCCTCATCGGAGCTGGCATTTATCATATCTATATTTACATACGTGGAAAAGCGAAAGCTACGATCATGGATCTTCTAAGTGGTGTGGTTGTTTTTGTACTGGGTGTGTTTCTTTTTATGACACCGTCCATCGTGATCAAATTGCTTCCATGGATGCTCAGCGCATTTGTACTGGTTGACAGTCTGTGGAAGTTTAAAGGAGCTTTCCTTCTGAAAAAAGGAGGAAACGGCGCATGGAGCGTGCTTTTGATCGGAAGTCTTGTTTTCATTGTACTTGGAATCGTGATGCTGTTTGGAAGATTTCCGAAGATCATGACTCTGCTGATCTTTTCCGGCTGGGTGCTGGTATGTGACGGAGCTGCGGATATCGTATTCTATACTATTATGAAGCTGGGGCTTCGGAAGATTGCAAAAAAAGCAGAGACAGAGAAGGAAGATTCTGGTGCAGACAGTTCAGATGCTGTAAATGAAACGGCAGATATGGATATGCCAAATGATACAAAAACCCAGGATGAAAACGCGCCAGGTGAGCAGCAGAGTGGGAATGAAACAGAATATCCAACAGACACAGACGGATATTCTGCGGACAGAAAAGAGACAGAAGAATCGACAGAACCGGAAGAAGAGCAAAAGCAGGAGAATTCCCGCTGGGAAAAAGAACCGGAGGATGTGGAGATGAAGCTCTGGGATGTAGGCAAAGACCAGGCGGAAACCGGCAGCCTGAAGAATCTTCTGGATGGTTCCGATGAAGACCTGGAAGAGTGGAAGGACTGACCCTTCTCTTGCATCATCTGTCATTCCGTGGTAAGATGTGCACATGAAAAATACAGATAAAAATATAAAGATACTGATGATGGATTTTTCCGGAATATATGAGGATCAGCAGTTCTGGAGGGGAAAAGAAGTATCCCGGGTGGAGGCCAGGGACATTCCCGGAACCAACTGCTACTGCGATGAGGATGCGATGAATACCATTCGCAGCCGTATTGCCCCTTATTCTTCCGGAGGGATCCATTTTATTGATTCCGGAAACTATCACTATATGACAAGGATCTGGCTGGAAAAGATATCGGAGCCTTTCTCGCTTCTTGTATTTGACAATCACACGGATATGCAGCCGCCAGCATTCGGAGGTCTGCTTTCCTGCGGAGGATGGATCTATGATTCTGTTATGGAACTTCCATTGCTTAAAAGGGTGATCCTGATCGGCCCGGATGAGGAGGCTTTTTCCAGAGTGGAATCGGAGATTCAGGAAAAGGTGGAATTCTTGAGCAGAGAGAAGCTTCTGGAAATGGAAGAAGCGCAAGTGTGTGCGTTTGTAAGTGAGCATGTGGGAAAGCTGCCGCTGTACATTTCTGTGGATAAAGATGTTCTATGCAAGGATGATGCGGACACGAACTGGAGCCAGGGAGACATGCGCCTGAATACGATGCTGGAATGTCTGAAGAGGGTCAGAGAAATATATGCAGAGGGAATCCGGGGCGTGGATATCTGTGGTGAATGTGATGTGGCAGAATCTGGAAACAGCGCCTTGAATGACCGGGCCAATGCTGCTTTGCTGGAGTGTTTTCTGTCCGCATACGTGAGCGAAGATCATGACGGAAATAAGAATAAGATAACAGGAGGAAACTGATGAAAAATGAACTTCTTACCATCGGGCCCTTTACGGTATACGGTTATGGTCTGATGATCGCCATTGGAATTGTGGCAGGCTGCCTGACTGCAGAATACAGAGCCGGAAAACAGAAGCTTGACAGTGAACAGATCTTTCCAATGATCCTGTGGTGCCTGGTAGGGGGATTTTTCTGTGCAAAGTTTCTCTTCTGGATCACAGAGTGGAAATCAATTGTCCAGGATCCGGGATTTATAATAGAAACTTTAAGCTCTGGTTTTGTGGTGTTTGGCGGTATCATCGGCGGGATACTGACGGGGCTTTTGTACTGCAGGATCAGAAAGCTTGTATTTTTTAAATATGCAGATGTGATCCTGCCATCTGTGGCATTGGCTCAGGGATTTGGACGGATCGGATGTTTCCTGGCGGGCTGCTGTTATGGAAAAGAGACAGAGAGTATTTTTTCTGTGATATTTCAGAATTCTGAATATGCGCCCAATCACGTGGCGCTGATCCCGACGCAGTTGTATTCCAGCGGACTGGATTTTCTGCATTTTCTTCTGTTGTTGCTGATCGCACGGAACAAAAAAGAAGATGGTCAGGTCACTGCCTGTTATCTGATCTTTTATAGCATTGGACGGTTTGTGATCGAGTTTTTCCGTGGGGATATTATCCGTGGAAGTGTGGGGATTTTGTCGACATCCCAGTTTATCAGTATTTTTACCGGGATTGCGGGAATCGTGCTGCTGACATTGATCAGGAAAAAAAGAGACAGCAAGAGCTGCGTTTAAATGAATCAGGGAAGTTCCATGTATCAGGAAAAAGTTGGACAATAGTGGTATAAGGACAGGCTTTCGCTGCATACATCTATGAAAAAGGCGAAAGCAGGCCTGTCATGCTCAGAAAAGAAGATTTTGAACCAAATATGAAAACAGAGGATAAGATCCCCGGAGCGCAGACGGAAAATCCGGCACAGAGTCAGCGCTTCGGGGATTTTATCGTGAAATATATGCAGAATGTCCAGGATACTATGGAACTTTTTCCGGGGGCATCTTTTCGGGCGATCAATGAAATTTTCGGGGTTCTTTATGTTCCGCTGGAAAGTATGGGAGAAATTGAGGTCACGGGAACCTCCTATAATTCGATCCCGAAATGCTATACCTACATGGATATGGAGGCAGCAGGGGAATCAGGGATCAACAGGCTGCACGATCACCCTTATCTGAAGCTGCGTGGAAAAGGTACTGCGGTGGCGGTGATCGATTCGGGGATTGATTATCAGAATGAGGTGTTTCGAAATGCAGGCGGCTCCAGAATCGCTTATTTATGGGATCAGTCCATAGAAGAGGAAGAACAAAATCAGTCTGGACGGGAGTTGGAAGCTGAAAATGGAGATGCAGATAATTTGCCGGGGGATGATATAGCAGATACAGAAGTTCCATATGGCAAATTATTCCGGAAAAAGGATATCGACAGGGCACTGGCTTCCGAGGAGCCGTTTGCCATCGTGCCATCCAGAGATACCAACGGCCATGGCACGGCACTGGCAGGTATTGCTGCCGGAAATATGGTACCCGGAGAAAATTTTACCGGAGCAGCGCCGGAGGCAACCCTGATCATCATCAAGGTAAAGCCGGCAAAACAATATCTCCGGAATTTTTATCTTTATCCTCCGGATGCAGAAGCTTTTCAGGAAAATGATGTGATGATGGCCATTGCTTTTGCGATTTCCCAGGCCAAAAAGCTGAAGATGCCACTTTCTATCTGCCTGGGGATCGGAAGCAGCCAGGGCGCGCATCTGGGGACCAATGCGTTAAGCCAGTATGTGGACTATGTGGCAAATTTTTCTCAGGTATCCGTATCTGTGGCAGCAGGAAACGAAGGAAATACAAGAAACCACAGTACGGGGATTTTTTCTCAGGGAAGGGAACAGATCGTGACAGAACTCCGTGTAGCGGAAAGAGAGCAGGGCTTTACCATAGAATTCTGGGGAGAACCGCCGGAAATCTATGAGCTTTCCATCCAGTCACCAACCGGTGAGATACTGGAAGTCAGCAGTTCCATAGGTTCCAGAACCCAGGAGCTGTCATTTGTTTTTGTGGAAACAAAGGTGTATGTGAATTATATCTTGATCGAGCGTCAGACCGGATATTCCCTGGTGTATATCCGATTTTTCCATCCGGCGTCCGGTATCTGGAAAATTTTTACCCAGGCAAGAAATCAACAGAACGTACAGTTCCATATATGGCTTCCTGTGGAAGGGCTGATCTCCCAGGATACCTATTTTCTGGAACCATCCCCCTATACCACGGTGACAGCGCCGGGAGACGCCAGGAACAGCATTACGGCAACTGCCTACCAGCATCGTGACGGAAGCATCTACATTGCAGCAGGCAGAGGCTATACGCCAGATGGCATGATCACTCCACATCTTGCAGCTCCTGGCGTTAACGTAAAAGTGCCGCTGGTACGAGGCGGATTTGGAACCCGCTCCGGAACCAGTATATCTGCTGCACAGACCGCCGGCATCGCGGCACTTCTGTTTGAATGGGCGATCATACGGAATAACCAGCCGTTTTTTACCGGGAGCAGCGTGAAATATTATCTGCAGAGAGGCGCAAGAAGAGAAGAAAACATGCAGTACCCAAACCCGGAGTGGGGGTATGGGAGGGTGGATCTGTATCATACCTTTGAGTTGCTGACGTGAGATGATGAGAATTGGAAAAAATATGAAAAGCAGAAACAGATCATTTCCTTTGGAAAGAGTAGATGCATAGATATTACATTTGGAAAAATAATAAAAGGATACGAAAGTACTAATTTTGGAAAAAATATTCATATAGATAATTCACTTTGTATCGTGTACTATAAATATATGGAAAAATCATATAATGACACAACAGGGAGGAATTTTACTTATGGAGCTTTCAACTTTGGTAAAAATGTCAAACACTTACGGAAGCAATCCGGCCTATGTTCTGGCAGGAGGCGGTAATACTTCTGTAAAAGACGATACAACACTGTATGTAAAGGGATCCGGTACACAGCTTGCTACCATTAAGGCAGAGGAATTTGTCAAAATGGACAGAGCCCGTCTGAATGAGATCATGAAAACGGAATATCCGGCGGATGATGTGAAGCGTGAATCTGCATATCTTGCAGATGTAATGGCGGCAGTGACCGATGAGGATAAAACCAAACGTCCCAGCGTGGAAGCACTGCTCCACAATTTGTTTGCCTATACGTATGTCCTGCATGTTCATCCGACACTTATCAATGGACTGACCTGCGGAAAGGGCGCAAAGGCTCTTTGCGAAGAGCTTCTTGGAAAAGATGTACTCTGGATCGATATCTGCAAACCGGGATACACACTTGCCCGCATCTGCTTCGAGAAAATGAATGCCTATAAAGAAGAAACAGGAAAAGACGTGCAGGTTCTTCTGCTTCAGAATCACGGAATTTTTGTTGCGGCTGATACTGTAGAGGAGATCGGCGTTTTATTCGATGGTGTGATCGGAAAGCTGGAAAAGCAGGTAAAGAGAACTGCGGATGTAAGTGATGCAGTTACACCTGAAAAAGAGCAGGCAGCACAGAAGCTTTCCAGTCTGCTTGGACATGCGGTGGAAGTCGTACCGGCTGCGGAGGCGGATCATTTTGTAAAAGATAAAACTGCTGCGGCACCTCTTCTGAAGCCGTTTACTCCGGATCATATTGTATATTGCGGACCTTATCCGTTATTTGTAGAAAATATTGATGAGGCGAAAAATGCGCTGGATGCATTTATGACAGAGCATGATAAAGAGCCAAGACTGATCCTAGTACAGGGTGTTGGCGCATTTATCATGGAAGATGACAAGGGAAAGGCAGCAAAGGCACAGCTTCTGGTAAAGGATGCGATCAAGCTTGCAGTGTATGCAGAGAGCTTTGGCGGCCCGCTGCAGATGACCGATGAGATCACATATTTTATCACACACTGGGAAGCAGAAGCATATCGCAGTAAGAAATAAAAAAGAAAAATATATAGAGAGAAATAAAGAAAATGCATCGGGAACTATTAGGAAATTCCCGGTGCATTTTTTATCGAATGACGGATAAACAGTTACTCAGGACAGAGTTACGCAGCAAATGTGGATATTTTTATCCGCATTACCACAAATCTTATTTCCGATACACGAACGCCGGCAGTCCATCCTCACCAACCGGAACATTTACAGTTCCCTGGATCAGCGGGCGGGCATAGCGGATAAAGTCTTCGGTGACATCGGAGCCGTCTTCTGTGATCCATTCCACAGGGACCGTCTTTTCTTCGTTGCAGATAACGTTGACATCCTCCAGTGTACATTTCATGGAGTACGGAGAATCACTCTGACGTTTAAATGCGATCATCTTTCCGGTTTCGCCGTTCAGGGCAGCCTGTACACCAAATTCACCGGCGAGGATGCCTTCTTGCTGGTCTGTTCCGGCGAGCATAGCTGCAGAGCAGCGCTGGCTTACATTGAGCTCTACGGAGCGGGCTTTGACACCAAGACGGCTGCGTACAAGATTCTCAAGATATTTACCGCAGCCAGCAAGCATCTTGTGACCGAAGGCGTCGGTTCCGGCAGCGCTGTCGTATTCGCAGATGAAAGTGCCGTCTTTATCATGGATTCCCTCAGATACACAGACTACGACGTTGCAGTTTTTCTCGAAGGCAGCATGAACTTTCTGGAGAAATTCTTCTACATCGAAATCGGTTTCCGGAAGATAAATGAGAAGCGGATTGTCTCCAACGTATTTCCGGGCAAGGGCAGCAGCTCCGGTGAGCCAGCCTGCGTGACGTCCCATGATCTCGATGATAGTGACGGATTTTTTCTCATAGACACAGGCGTCCAGGGTGATCTCACGGACGGTGGAGGCTACGTAGCGGGCAGCACTTCCGAATCCGGGAGTATGGTCGGTGTTTACAAGATCGTTATCAATGGTCTTCGGCTCACCGAGGATACGGATGTCGCTGCCGATCTTTTCAGCATAGCGGGAAAGCTTGCTGACGGTATCCATGGAATCGTTGCCGCCGATATAAAAGAACCAGCCGATGTTCATCTCCTCGAATTTCTGAAAAAGCTTCGGATAAACCGGATCCTCCAGGGATTCCGGAAGCTTGTAACGGCAGGAGCCAAGGTAAGCGCCGGGGGTCCAGGTAAGAGCGAGAAGCTGCTCTCCCGGAAGTGCTTCCTGGAAATCAAGGACTGTTCCGTTTAAAAATCCCTCAATGCCGTTGACCATACCATAAACATGGTCAATCTCTTCTGTATGTTTAAGTGCTTCAGATACCACACCGTAAAGACTGCTGTTGATAGCTGCGGTCGGTCCGCCGGACTGTCCTGCGATAAGGTTCTTTTTTGACATTCTGATACCTCCTGGGTGTTGTTTTTTTATATTGTAACAGAAATAGGAGAAGATAACATCTAAAAAAATCACCTTTTTTATAAAAAAATTACTCTATACAAATAATTATATCATAGTAAAATAGTAGTATAGATAGAGAAAAGAGGTGAAAAAAACGATGACAGTAAAAAAAAGTACAGTTTGAGAGCATGGATGAAGTGAACCGTTTTCTTGATGTGACGGAGCATTTTCCGTTTGCAGTGGATCTGAAAAGGGGAAGCAGAACGGTAAATGGCAAATCCATTCTTGGAGTTGCATCCATTGGCCTTGGAAGAGAGATGGACTTTTGTGCACATGTGCCGGAGCTTGCGCCGGAGATCACATCCAGTCTTGGTTTTTGCATGAGGTAGGTTTAAGAGGGGAAAAAATAAATAATGGTTGATCGATGGTGAATGAGGATATCGTAAGATCGCAGAGGCGATGATCGGTATCCTCATTTTTTTATAGATGACAAATGTAAGTATTTAGAAAAAAATCTAAATACTTATTGACTGGGAAATTCGAAAATGCTATATTCTATTTAGAAATATTTCTAAATACTATCTGAAAGGAGGAAGACATACACGATGGCGTTTGCGGAAACCTTCAAGGCACTTTCGGATCCTGTGCGGAGAGAAATCCTGCAGCTTCTGAAAAACGGGAAAATGTCAGCCGGTGAGATCGGAGGACATTTTGACATGACGGGTGCAACCATATCCTATCATCTGAAAATTTTGAAGAAAGCAGATCTTGTGTGGGAAACGAAGGTGAAGAATTTCGTGTATTATGAACTGAATACCACAGTTGTAGAGGAGCTGCTTCTGTGGCTCAGTGATCTGAAAGGGGGAAAGAATGATGAAAGGTGAAGAAAGAAAAGAGTTTCTGAAGGAATATAAAATGTCCCTGATCTCCGGGAGTATCCTTACGATCTCACCGTCACTGGCAGGGATCCTGCTGTGGAACCGTCTGCCGGAGAAGATCGCAACACATTTTGATCAGCACAATGTGGCCAACGGCTGGAGCAGCAAGCCGATGGCAGTTTTTGGAATTCCATTTCTGCTTTTGCTGATCCATTTGTTTTGCGTGTTTTTTTACAGCCAATGATCCAAAGAGAAAAAATATCAACAGGCGTATTTTTACCATGGTCCTGTGGCTGGTTCCGGTGGTGTCTGTGATCACCTGCATGTCAATCTATGGTCTTGCTCTGGGTATGGACATTGATATAGGTGTGATCGTGAATATCATGGTGGGGATCATGTTTATCATTCTCGGAAATTACGTTCATAAGGTGAAACAGAATTATACAGTGGGAATGAAGCTTCCCTGGACCTTGAACAGCGAGGAGAACTGGAACCGTACCAACCGTATGACAGGCTGGATACTGATCCTGTCAGGGCTGCTTTTTCTTATGAATTCGCTGCTCCTGAAAACGGAAATTGTTTTTGCGGTAATTTTGCTGGTCATCCTTGTGCCAATGATCTATTCATTTATTCTTTATAAAAAGGGAATCTGAGAAAATAATTTCGGACCGTCACTGTCAGAAAAAAGGCAGTGGCGGCTTCTTTTTTATCAAAAAATAATGTTCAAACAAAGCGGTACGTGATATGATAATGTCATACAAAAGCATTTTCTCGAACACTATAAACAGACAGCAGACAGGAGGGATCATTATGACAGAATTAAGCCGTTTTCAAAAAGATGTGGAAGTTGCTGCCACTGCTCTTGAAATGCGGGCGGAGAACGAGGATGCCAAAGAAGAGGCCATTCATCTTTACCGGAAATTCGGAAGTACCAAGCAGGAGCCGCTGCGGCTGGCAGTTGCCCTGCGGGGATATTTTCTGGAGGAAGGTGTGGAGGAAGAGGAACGCGCGCATTATGGAGCATATCTTAAGAAAAGGATCCGTCCGGCTGTGGAACGCCTGATCCTGGAAGATGACTGGGAAAAGATCGAGAAGCTTTATGAGAACGAATGGTTTGGGGAACAGGAGCTGGAGGTGTTCCTGAAACTGGCTGAAGAGTGGAGGAGACCTGCAGCGCTGATGGGACTTCTCCATTTGAAAAAAGCAAATTATGGATTTAAAGAGAAGGAATTTGAATTGTAAATAAATCTGGTGAAAAACTATAGCAATCCAATAAATTATTGCACATAATTACACGAATGAAACCACCCTATGCAGTCCTTTGGACGAATTGTTAAAAATCCTTTTGAAATAGCTGATGGTAATTCCGATGCAATCCGTATCTTTTCTTTCCTTAAAAATGCTTTGAGTTTTGACCACATCTTTTCAATCGGATTCAGATCCGGACTATACGGGGGTAAATACAGATAGGTTACTTTTGAGCTGTCCAGTAGCTGTTTCACCACTTTTGCATGATGGGAACGCATATTATCCATAACGATAATGTCTGCTTCTGAAAGCGTCGGCAGCAACTTTGTTTTCAGGTATTCTGCAAACCGCTCTGCAGTAGTTCCTCCCTGATAGACTGTATAGGCACAGTCTCCATTCAGACGTATGGAAGAAAGAACGGTTGTATTGCAGGGCGTGTTGAGTGGAGTTTTATCTACTGCTCTCCGGTTTTTCCATGCTCTGGCATAATGTCGCGTCATATTGATGTTTACTCCGCTTTCGTCCAGAAAGACCAGATGATTTATGTCTCTCTCCGACATATGTTTTTTCCAGTTTCTGCGTTTTTCCCTGACATCGGGGACGCTCCTGCTCTGAGGTATGAAGAGATTTTTTCTTGTAAGAATACCCGAGTTTAATAACTGCCTTGCGGACTGTTTCATTACAAACATGCAGACCAAGTTTATCGATGATTTCATCAATTGTGATATCTGGTTCCTGCTGAACCACCCGGTCAATATTTTGGATATCTTACGGTGTCAGGGCATGTTTACGTCCTCTCTGTGATGTTCTTGTTTTTACAGAACCTGTTTCACGCATTTGTTTTTCCAGGCGGTAAACAGTACTGGTATTCACAGAAAAACACTCTGGGATTTCTTTTGCATTGTGCGTTTTATTCCAAGCTTCAATAAGTAGTTTACGTGTTTCATCATGTAATATAATAATCACCTCTTGACTCTATCATAGTCCTGTTGTCAAGAGTGTGCAGTATTTTTTTGGAGTGCTATAGTTTGATCAGAAGGACAGGAGGCGGATTCGGTGGACCGGAATCAGGAAGAACTGGGAATACATATCCTGGAAAATGTGAGGAACGAACTGTACTACTATTTTCCATATCTGGACGGTGCTTTTGCCTGCATTTCCGGGAAGGGTTCGGAAGAGACCAGAACCATTGGAACAGACGGAGAGTTCTTCCTTTTTTCTCCGGAATATCTGCTGGAACTTTATGTGAAAAAGCCGGAGGCAGTGCGACGAGGGTATTTGCATATGTTGCTGCACTGCCTGTATCTGCATCTTTTTCGGGAAAATCAGGAAGACAGACGTTTATGGAACCTAGCCTGTGATATTGCGGTGGAACAGATCATTTCCAGAGAAAAGATCCCGGTTCTGGAGACAGGTGGAAATGAAAAAAAAATCCGGAAAAAAGTTTTCCATATGCTTGGAAACGGCGCGGATTCCGCAGAAAAGATCTGCCAGAAACTGAAAGATCAGGTATTTCCATTTCGATTGGAAGAGATGGAAGAAGCGTTCCATTTTGATGATCACTCACTATGGGATGCCTGCACAGGAGAAAAAGGAAAAAGAACAAAGGAAAAATGGAACAAGCTTCTTTCCTATACTGCCGCAAACCGTCAGGATCACCGGAAACGGCGGGGAAGTCAGAAAGGGGACCAGAAGGAAGAGGCAGGAACGGTAAGATCCGGAAGATACGATTACAAAAAATTTCTCCGTCAGTTTTCTGTGCTGCGGGAAGAGGTGGAGCTGGATACGGAAAGCTTTGATTATATTTTTTATAATTACGGGATGGAGCATTATGGAAATCTTCCGCTGATCGAGCCGCTGGAATATAAGGAAGTGAACCGTCTGGAGGAGCTGGTGATCGCCATTGATACTTCCGGCTCCTGTGATGGAGAGACTGTGCGGAGATTCCTTGGAGAAACGTATTCCATTCTCAGTGAAAAAGAGAATTTTTTCCATAAAATGAAGGTGTACCTGATCCAGTGTGACTGCTGTATCCAGGATGTTAAGGTGATCCATTCCGAGGAAGAATGGAAGGAATACAGCAAAAATATCACCATACAGGGCCGGGGCGGAACAGATTTCCGGCCGGTGTTCCGGTATGTGAAGGAGCAGCAGGAGAAAAAAGAAATCCGCAGTCTTAAGGCTCTGATCTATTTTACAGACGGGGATGGGATATATCCCGGAAGCAAACCGGATTATGAAACGGCCTTTGTATTTTTACATAAAACAGAAAAAATGGAGCTTGTTCCGCCCTGGGCGATCCGGCTTGTGGCAGAACAGGAAGGAGTGCGTTACAGAACATGAACATAAAAGAGGCAAAAGAAGAGATCAAACATACCTTACTGGCTTACAACCGGAAGGATGCAGCCGGACGCTACACATTTCCCAAACTCCGGCAGCGTCCCGTCCTGCTTATGGGGCCTCCCGGAATCGGGAAAACAGCGATCATGGAGCAGGTGGCAGAGGAATGTAATGTAGGTCTGGTAGCCTATACCATTACCCATCATACAAGACAGAGTGCGGTAGGACTGCCAAGGATCGTGACCCGGTGCTACAACGGAAAAGAGGTCAGCATCACAGAGTATACCTTAAGCGAGATCATTGCTTCTGTGTATGATTGTATGGAACGTACCGGAAAGAAGGAGGGAATCCTGTTTATCGATGAAATCAACTGTGTCTCCGAGACACTTGCGCCTACCATGCTGCAGTTCCTTCAGAACAAGACCTTCGGAAGCCACAGTGTGCCGGAAGGATGGCTGATCGCGGCAGCAGGAAATCCTCCGGAATATAATAAATCGGTCCGGGAGTTTGATATTGTAACACTGGACCGTGTGCGGAGGATGGATATCGAGGCAGATCTTGAGGTGTGGATGGAGTATGCCTGGAAAAAGGGAGATCCACGGATCGATCCTGGCTTATCTCGGCATGAAAAAGGATCATTTTTATTCTGTGGAAAATACAGTGGACGGGAAATTCTTCGTGACAGCAAGAGGCTGGGAAGACCTGTCTGAGATCCTGAAGGCTTATGAGGAGCTGGGCGTGGAGATCACAGAGAATCTGGTCGGGGAGTATTTATGCAGAGAGGAGATCGCAAGAAGCTTTTTTGCCAGCTATCAGCTGTACCGGAAGTACGGAGAGGACTATGGCCTGGAACGTCTGCTTTCCGGAGAGATGCCGGAGGAGGAACAGCAGAAAAAGGTAAAAATGGCGAAGGAAGCTTCCTTTGAGGAACGCTTCCTTGTGACAGGGCTTCTGCTTGACGGTCTGAACGGAGGTTTTCTGACCTATGAGAAGATGGATGGTGAGACAGGTGCTGTTTATCAGGAACTTCTGCATCTGAAAGCTTTTCTTCAGGATAAAAAGGACATGACAGCGCTGGATGAATTTACAGATATGAAGAAGAAAAGTCTGGTTGTCCGTCTGGAGGCGGAGCTTCTTACCGCAGATCAGCAGACTACAGAAGAGCTTGTGATCCGCACTCTGGAGGAATTCAGCCTTACTATCCGAAAGGAGCATATCACAGAAACAGAGGCTGGCTTTGAACGGATCCGGCAGCTGTTTACGGAAATGGCGGAGAAGAGAAAGGCCTGTGCGAAAAAGATCAGCGGGGAGCTGGAACAGGCATTTGCATTTATGAAGGAATGCTTCGGGGACGGACAGGAAACGGTGCTTTTTGTCACCGGACTGACCCGGAACAGCCATGCGGCGGCCTTTATCCGAGAGTATGGCTGTGATCCTTATTTTGCCTGCAGTGAGAAGCTTCTTTACCGGAAACAGGAGAAAAAGCTTCAGGAGGAATGTGCATCACTATTAGAAATATGAATGATCCCTTAACGAATACTTATGACTGAAAGGGGCCTGATATCTTGACAGGAGGGCTTGTGAGGTGATACGGTAACGGTGTCGAAAACAAAAATCAAATAACCGAATGATGAGGTGTGAGAACATGCAGGAATTAAAACCAATCAAAGAAGGTAAAGTACGTGAGATCTATGACAATGGAGACAGTCTGATCATGGTTGCAACAGACCGTATCAGCTGCTTTGACGTAATTCTGAATAACGAAGTTACAAAGAAAGGTGCTGTACTGACCCAGATGTCCAAATTCTGGTTTGACATGACTGAGGACATTCTTCCGAACCACATGATCTCTGTAGATACCAAGGATATGCCGGAGTTTTTCCAGCAGGAGAAATTCGAAGGAAAATCCATGATGTGCCGTAAACTGAACATGCTTCCGATCGAGTGTATCGTACGTGGATATATCACAGGAAGCGGCTGGGCAAGCTATAAGGAGAACGGCACTGTATGCGGCATCAAGCTTCCGGAGGGACTGAAGGAATCCGACAAGCTGCCTGAGCCGATCTACACACCATCTACCAAGGCTGAGATCGGTGATCACGATGAGAATATTTCCTTTGAGCAGAGTATCGATCATCTTGAGAAATACTTCCCAGGAAAAGGACGCGAGTATGCAGAAAAGCTTCGTGACAACACCATTGCTCTTTACAAAAAATGTGCAGAGTATGCACTCAGCAAGGGAATCATCATTGCAGATACAAAATTCGAGTTTGGTCTTGATGAGGACGGAAACATGGTTATCGGTGATGAGATGCTGACACCGGACAGCTCCCGTTTCTGGCCGGCAGAAGGCTATGAACCAGGACATGGTCAGCCATCCTTTGACAAACAGTTTGCACGTGACTGGCTGAAAGCCAATCCGGACAACGACTGGACACTTCCGCAGGAGATCGTTGACAAGACTATTGAGAAATATCTCCAGGCATACAAAATGCTTACAGGAAAAGAACTGGCCTGAAAAATAACAGCAGCTCTGAAATAGAATATACCTTACAAGCCGCTTCGGATGCCCATTCCGAGGCGGCTTCTTTCTGTATAAAACAGGACAAAAACAAAACGGTTGCAAGAAAACGGAGGGATATTTATAATAAATACAGAAACCAGATGATCCTGACAGATTTAAAGGAGTGTGATTATGAGCAGGAAAAACAAGGTGAAAAAGAAAAAAACAGTTGGAGATCATATTCTGACGATCGTTCTGATCGTGGCAATCTGTATTTTCTGTTATGCAGCTTTTAACCTTTATCATATTTATACAGAATATAAAAAAGGAACCGATGAATATAACAGCATTTCCGAAATGGCAGTGACAGAACGTGATCCGGACCAGGTGGAAGAGATAGATCAGCCGGATGAACAGCCTGTAGCACCTGTGAGCATTGATTTTGATTCTCTCAGGAGTATCAATGAGGATGTGATCGGCTGGATCTATATGGAAGCATTGCCTGAGATCAGTTATCCGGTGGTACAGGGAGAGGATAATAATTTTTATCTGCACCAGACATATGAGAAAAATTATAATTTTGCGGGAACGATCTTTATTGATTATGAGAACAAAAGAGATTTCAGCGATTGTAATACCCTGGTGTACGGACACAACATGAAGAATGGTTCCATGTTTGGAATGCTGAAAAAGTACAGAGCGGATGAGACGCTTTATAATACCAGCAAATATTTCTGGATCCTCACACCGGAAAAAGATTACCGGTATGAGATCATTGCAGCGTATACGACTTCTGTAAACAGCGATACGTATACCTTATTTAAAGGACCTGGCAAAGAGTTTCTGGAATATGAGAAAAAAATGTTCCAGAATTCGGAGATCAGAACAGATGCCACTGCAAGTGAAGCCAATGTGAAGGATAAGATCGTTACATTATCAACCTGTACCGGCAATCAGGCAACACGTTTTGTGGTACAGGGAAAAAGAGTGAATGCGGTGAACCCACTGAGTAAGAGCTTTTGCGGATAAGTTTGGGAGGAAATGATATGGGAAATGAGATAGAAAAATTACAAAAGATCATTGATGAGAGCAGAAATATTGTATTTTTCGGCGGCGCAGGTGTTTCAACAGAAAGCGGGATCCCGGATTTTCGAAGCCAGGACGGACTGTATAACCAGAAATATGATTACCCGCCGGAGACGATCTTAAGCCATACATTTTTTATGCGAAAACCTGAGGAATTCTTTAAATTTTACAGAGATAAGATGCTTTGTGATACTGCAAAACCGAATGCGGCACATCTTAAGCTGGCGGAGATGGAGCAAACAGGAAAGCTGAAGGCTGTGATCACTCAGAATATCGATAATCTTCACCAGATGGCAGGAAGTAAAAAGGTCCTGGAGCTCCACGGAAGCGTTTACCGAAATCATTGTATGAAATGCGGGAAATTCTATGATTTTAAATATATGAAGGAATCGAAAGGTGTTCCGCGGTGTAGCTGCGGCGGCATGATCAAGCCGGATGTGGTCCTTTATGAGGAAGGGCTGGATGACTATACGATCCAGGAATCAGTAAGAGTGATCTCGGAGGCGGAGGTGCTGATCATTGGGGGAACTTCTCTGGCGGTATATCCGGCAGCAGGCCTGATCGATTATTTCCGGGGAAATCATCTGGTGGTGATCAATAAGGCACCGACACCGAGGGATAAATATGCGGATCTTCTTATTAAAGAACCGATCGGGCAGGTGTTTTCTCAGATAAGAGTCTGAAAATATGGGAACCTGGGATGATCTGCAAATTAAAAATGAGGAGTATCAAATGGGATTAAATTATGAAGTTGGAGATATTGTCACACTGAAGAAGGCTCATCCCTGTGGCAGTAAAGAATGGGAAATCCTTCGCGTAGGAGCGGATTTCCGCCTGAAATGCAAGGCTGCGGACATCAGATTATGGTGGCACGTAAGCTGGTTGAGAAAAAATACACGAGATTTGAAAAAAATTGAAAAAAATTAAATTTATGCTTTACATCACGGGAGAGATGTGCT
>ENA-OQBD01000070-OQBD01000070.1-human-gut-metagenome-genome-assembly--contig:-NODE-70-length-58898-cov-12.260452_pt1 | contig 58898 bp, 49 predicted proteins | sample MGYA00242742_ERZ504543 | MGnify/ENA primary metagenome ERZ504543 (study PRJEB26092, sample SAMD00036239) | human gut metagenome | host: Homo sapiens | study: EMG produced TPA metagenomics assembly of...
TCCAACTAACGAAATAGAGATATATTAGGTGCCCTTCGGGGAAAGTTGAGACAGGTGGTGCATGGTTGTCGTCAGCTCGTGTCGTGAGATGTTGGGTTAAGTCCCGCAACGAGCGCAACCCTCGCCATTAGTTGCTACGCAAGAGCACTCTAATGGGACCGCTACCGACAAGGTGGAGGAAGGTGGGGACGACGTCAAATCATCATGCCCCTTATGTGCTGGGCTACACACGTAATACAATGGCCATCAACAGAGAGAAGCAATACCGCGAGGTGGAGCAAAACTTCAAAAATGGTCTCAGTTCGGACTGCAGGCTGCAACCCGCCTGCACGAAGTTGGAATTGCTAGTAATCGTGGATCAGCATGCCACGGTGAATACGTTCCCGGGTCTTGTACACACCGCCCGTCACACCATGGGAGCCGGTAACACCCGAAGTCAGTAGTCTAACCGCAAGGAGGACGCTGCCGAAGGTGGGATTGGCGACTGGGGTGAAGTCGTAACAAGGTAGCCGTATCGGAAGGTGCGGCTGGATCACCTCCTTTCTATGGAGAACAAAGTGTCGAAAAGACGCTTGTATCCAAGGTCAGATCGAGTTTCCGACTTGTCGTTGTTTAATTTTGAAGGCCCTTAGGGGTTTTCAACCCGAGATATGGGGGTATAGCTCAGCTGGGAGAGCACCTGCTTTGCAAGCAGGGGGTCAGCGGTTCGATCCCGCTTATCTCCACCACAGGTTTGGGAAAACCGAATACCGATTCGCTTTAGTGATTCGCGAGAGTGAATCAAAAACATGGGCTTGTAGCTCAGGTGGTTAGAGCGCACGCCTGATAAGCGTGAGGTCGGAGGTTCGAGTCCTCTCAAGCCCACCATGTACCTTGAAAACTGAATACAGGTAAATGTGAAATGGAAACAACGAGATAATGTAACAAATATCCAATTGATTTTTAAAAATGGGTAAACACTACAATATAGTCGAGTTGAGAAATTAACAAGAACCAAAGGACACATAATTCTGACAAAGGTCAAGCTAATAAGGGCGCAAGGGGAATGCCTTGGCATTGGAAGCCGATGAAGGACGTAGCGATCTACGAAAAGCCCCGGGGAGGCGAAAGCAGCCATCGATCCGAGGATATCCGAATGGGGAAACCCGGCGGAGCAATACTCCGTCATCCTTTTGTGAATCCATAGCAACTGGAAGGGAACCGCCTGAACTGAAACATCTAAGTAGGGCGAGGAAGAGAAATCAACCGAGATTCCGCTAGTAGTGGCGAGCGAACGCGGAAGAGGCCAAACCAAGAGTAGTAATACTTTTGGGGTTTTGGACAGCGTACGGTATTAACTGCGGTTAGTAGAATGAAATGGGAAGTTCAACCACAGAGCGTGATAGTCGCGTACACGAAAACTAAAGTTAGCCAGCTGGATCCAGAGTACCGCCGGACACGTGAAACCCGGTGGGAAGACGGGGGGACCACCCTCCAAGCCTAAATACTCTCCAATGACCGATAGTGTATAGTACTGTGAAGGAAAGGTGAAAAGAACCCCTGGCGGGGAGTGAAATAGAACCTGAAACCTTGTGCCTACAAGCACATAGAGCGCGTCAATGCGTGATATGGTACCTTTTGTAGAATGGTCCGGCGAGTGAATGTCACTGGCAAGGTTAAGCTCTTCAGGAGTGCAGCCGAAGCGAAAGCGAGTCTGAAATGGGCGTTTTAGTCAGTGGTATTCGACCCGAAACCGGGTGACCTAGCCATGAGCAGGCTGAAGTGGAGGTAAAACTCCATGGAGGGCCGAACCCACTCCCGTTGAAATGGTAGGGGATGACTTGTGGCTAGCGGAGAAATTCCAATCGAACCCGGAGATAGCTGGTTCTCTCCGAAATAGCTTTAGGGCTAGCCTCAATTAACATTACCGCAGGTAAAGCACTGAATGAGCTAGGGGGCGAAAGCTTACTGAACTCTATCAAACTCAGAATGGCGGATAATGAATGATTGGGAGTCACACTACGTGAGATAAGTTTCGTGGTGGAAAGGGAAACAGCCCAGACCCACAGCTAAGGTCCCAAAGTACAGTTAAGTGGAAAAGGATGTGAAATTGCGCAGACAACCAGGATGTTGGCTCAGAAGCAGCCACTCATTCAAAGAGTGCGTAATAGCTCACTGGTCGAGTGATTTTGCGCCGAAAATTTAACGGGGCTAAACTGTACACCGAAGCTTGGGAATATACATTTGTATGTTGGTAGGAGAGCGTTGTGTAAGGGGTGAAGTCGTAGCGAAAGCGGCGGTGGACTTTACACAAGTGAGAATGCCGGAATGAGTAGCGAGAATTATGTGAGAATCATAATGGCCGAAAGACTAAGGTTTTAGAAGGAAGGTTCGTCCGCTTCTAGTTAGCCGGGAGCTAAGGCGAGGCCGAGAGGCGTAGTCGATGCACATACGGTTGAGATTCCGTAGCTACCTTGCATTTAAGCGAAGGGACACATTTGAAGGGCATGACCCGGGCGTTGGTTGACCCGGGCGTAAGGGACCGAAAATAAGTAGGGAAGCATGCTTGGATGGTGGCGAGAAAAGCTTCGTGTATATAAGCAGGGTACCCGTACTGCAAACCGACACAGGTAGTCAGGAAGAGGATTCTAAGGCCATCGGGAGAAGCGTTGTTAAGGAACTCGGCAAATTGACCCCGTAACTTCGGAATAAGGGGTGCTCACGCGAGTGAGCCGCAGTGAATAGGTCCAGGCAACTGTTTATCAAAAACACAGCTCTCTGCTAAATCGTAAGATGACGTATAGGGGGTGACACCTGCCCGGTGCTGGAAGGTTAAGAGGAGGGGTGCAAGCTCCGAATTGAAGCCCCAGTAAACGGCGGCCGTAACTATAACGGTCCTAAGGTAGCGAAATTCCTTGTCGGGTAAGTTCCGACCCGCACGAATGGTGTAATGATCTGGACACTGTCTCAACAACGCACCCGGCGAAATTGTAGTACCGGTGAAGATGCCGGTTACCCGCGGCAAGACGGAAAGACCCCATGGAGCTTCACTGTAGCCTGATATTGGGTCTCGGTATTTTATGTACAGGATAGGCGGGAGACTTGGAAACCAGCACGCCAGTGTTGGCGGAGTCACCCTTGGGATACCGCTCTTAAAGTATTGAGATTCTAACCTGCAGCCATGAATCTGGCTGGGGGACATTGTCAGGTGGGCAGTTTGACTGGGGCGGTCGCCTCCAAAAGAGTAACGGAGGCGTTCAAAGGTTCACTCAGCATGGACGGAAACCATGCCTTAGAGTGCAAACGCATAAGTGAGCCTAACTGCGAGACTGACGGGTCGAGCAGTAACGAAAGTTGGAGTTAGTGATCCGGCGGTATGTGAGTGGAAATGCCGTCGCTCAACGGATAAAAGCTACCCTGGGGATAACAGGCTGATCTCCCCCAAGAGTCCACATCGACGGGGAGGTTTGGCACCTCGATGTCGGCTCATCACATCCTGGGGCTGAATTCGGTCCCAAGGGTTCGGCTGTTCGCCGATTAAAGTGGTACGCGAGCTGGGTTCAGAACGTCGTGAGACAGTTCGGTCCCTATCTGTCGTGGGCGTAGGATATTTGAAGGGCGCTGTTCCTAGTACGAGAGGACCGGAATGGACGCACCGCTGGTGTATCGGTTGTCATGCCAATGGCACGGCCGAGCAGCTATGTGCGGATGGGATAAACGCTGAAAGCATCTAAGCGTGAAGCCCTCCCTAAGATAAGATATCCCACTGTTTACAGTTAAGACCCCTTATGGACTATGAGGTTGATAGGCTGCGTGTGTAAGTATGGTGACATATTTAGCTAGGCAGTACTAATAGGTCGAGGGCTTGACCTTAACAAGTTAGATTATGTGTCAGGCAATTGTTAGAGTTCCACTGCGCTTTATCTGTATTTAGTTTTCAGGGTATATGCCTTGAATGATGTGAGCTATGCACCATTAGCTCAGTTGGCTAGAGCACCTGACTCTTAATCAGGGTGTCCAGGGTTCGAGTCCCTGATGGTGTACCATCAGTGGCCCGTTGGTCAAGCGGTTAAGACATCGCCCTCTCACGGCGAAAACAGGAGTTCGATTCTCCTACGGGTCACCATTTTGACCTTAGGTATTGCCAACAGGTCATTCCTTCAAATACTGTGACTTTATCATCACAGTCAGTCGGTGCTTATTACGATGAGGGTCCACCCGTTCCCATCCCGAACACGGTAGTTAAGCTCATTCGTGCCGAAGATACTTGGCGGGCGACTGCCTGGAAAAATAGGTCTGTGCCGACATAAAGGTCCCCGATTTTTATCGGGGACTGAAACATTCCTCAATAGCTCAGTTGGTAGAGCATGCGGCTGTTAACCGCAGGGTCGTTGGTTCGAGTCCAACTTGGGGAGCCAAAGAAAGCCGATACGCTTATGCGTATCGGCTTTTCTTTCGCTATTTTATTGACTCGGACCAACGACAAGCTGCTCCAAATTTGTTTGCAAATTTGGCAGAAACAGTCCGGCGGACTGTTTCGTAGCAGGTTGCACAGCCTTTGGTGGTTGATTTTTACAGTTATTAACGGAGATATAGTGGGCTGATGTTGGCATCGACCTCTATATTTTTATGTTTTTTATTGAACATGATTATAAAAAAGTGGGCGGATAATATCCGCCCCTACGGGTACAGGAACAATTTATTGGTGGTGTTCCACAGGAAAATCCTCTGTAGGGGCGGCAATCTGCCGCCCGAAAGTTATAGAAACATAATTCTTCTGCCAACACTGCCATAATCCGGACGGTTGGTTGTCAACTGCGCCTATTTCTGCTACATTTATTCCAAAATATCCAGGTTATAATCGCTTAGGAGTTCGTTGACTTCCATTATGCCGGCCCCTTTATGCAGGCAATAGATGAGTACGCTGTCCCGCGGGTTGCGGGCATACAGGTCACAAGCGCCGGCGATCTTCAACAGCTTGCGGGTTTCCAATACATTCAGTCCCATACCGATGGCAAGGGAAATCATCTTGTCTCGGGATGGGTGGGTTTTGTTGCCGTTGAAAATCTGATAGGCATAGTTTTTGTCCATATTGCTGCGCTTGATTACATCGCTTTTGCGCAGTCCTTTTTCGTTTAGCAGCAGTTCCAGGTATTCCGTTAGGGACGCAAATTCCAATTCGTCGATTTCTTCCGTAAAATACGCATGTATGGATTTTTTCTGTTTTAGGATCTCCATTAACTCTTCGGTGGTTTTTTTCATCATCTTCTCCTTATTTTGGTAAAAATCGACAAATGCCCTTGCAATTATGATATAATAGTAACACTTTAAAAGCAAGGTAATTTTTATGCAGTATGAAATTTTAAAAGAAATGAACCCGCGCATGAAGCTGGCCATAGCCGACGGCAGCTTGTATGTGCTGAAGGAAATCGGGCTGGAAGATACAGAAATGTATCAAAAACTGATCCGCCTGGATTGCAAGAACATTGTGCGCTTTTACGATACAGTGGCACAGGACGGACACTTTTATGCAGTAGAGGAATTCATCAACGGCGGCAGTACGCTGCGGGAGTATATGGAGCGCCGGGGTCCGCTCAGTGATTTGGAAACCAAGAATATAGCGCTCCAGATCTGTAATGGGCTGAAGCAGGTGCACAAGCTGGGCATTGTTCACCGGGATATAAACCCCAATAATATTATGCTGGCGGCGGACGGCATGGTGAAGATCATCGACTTCGGCATCAGCCGCACCGTCAAGCGCAATCAACGCTGCGATACGGAGATCCTGGGCACCCAGGGCTTTACCGCACCGGAGCAATTCGGCTTTCACCAAACCGGACCCAAAGCGGATATTTACTCCATGGGCGTGCTGATCAATGTGATGGCTACCGGCTGCCTGCCGGGTGTGCAGTTGGTGAACGGCTGGCTGTCTGAGATCGTTTTGAAATGCACCCAGATTGATGAAACCAATCGGTACAGAAATATGGACGATCTGATCCTGGACTTGGAGCGGCGCAGCAAGCTTCAGCGGCTTTTGCGTACCGTTCCCGGCTTTCGCAAGGGGATCTGGTGGCACCAGTTGATTGCCGTCTTGTACGATATCGCCCTGCTGTTTTTCCTGATTGTTGCGATGTCGACTGCACATTCTCTGTTGGACGCCCTGTGCACCTTTGGCTTTTTCTTCTTCGGTTATGCCGTGCCGGTGCCCATCCTGACCAACTACCTGGACTGGACCCATCGGATCACCCGGTTGCAAAATAAGACCAAATCCCAACGCATTTGGATCCAAATCAGTTTGACTGCCCTGGCCCAGGTATTGTCTGTGCTTTGTATTATAGCAGCGCCGGCCGCCTGAATGTTGTGCTGGCAGCACACCAAATCCCCTTTTTGCTGTTGTATAATGAGACCATCAAAGTAAAGGGGGTTTGCAAAATGGCAAACGATGCAGAGGTGCAACTGGCTGTTGACCAGGCAATGAAAGATCAAAAGAAACAGAAACGAAAGAAGAAGCTGATCGTCTTTGGGGTGATCCTGGCGGTGATCGTGGTGATCGTCGTGGTTGCCAATCGGCCAAAGGACTACAACTTTGACCAACCGGCAGCACGAGTAACGGTGGATACGGTCATGACGGACTTCAAAAACGACGCCGCCAACGCCAGCGAAAAATACTCGGACAAGGTGATCGCCGTTACCGGTCAGGTGGGCACCATTCAGGACGAATATGTGACCCTGCGGGCTTATGATGACGACCTGTGGCTGTATAATGTGAATGTCTACATGGAGAACAACCAGGATCTGAAGAAGTTTAAGGTAGGCGACACGGTGACCATTGAGGGTGTGTGTGACGATACGGACCTGTTTGGCGATGTGGATGTGAAAAAGTGCGTGATCGCCGACCAGTTTGCCACCGTGCCGGACTATGACGGCGCCCAAAAGGTGAAAATCAACGATTTTGTAAAGCGCTACAAGGAAAACCAGGTGAAAGCCGACGAAAAGTACAAGGGCAAGACCGTGCAGTTCACCGCCAAGGTGACCCATGTGGCAGACGAGTACGCCGTGGTAGAGCCGTCCAATGCGGATGTGTGGGACTGGGACTGCGATGTGCAGATCTGTTTTGAGGATATGGACGATTTGAAGAAAGTATCCGAGGGCAAGATGGTCACTATCGTTGGTGAGTGCTACGGCCAGGCGGATATGTATACCGCCAAAATCTGCCGTGCGATTGTGAAGAAGTAAGTCACAGAATAAGAAAGGCACAGCCATAGGGCTGTGCCTTTTTGCTATGTGAACACAAGTAGGGGCGTTGCCGGCTTACACCAAAATCAAGTAAGCGACAAGAATCAGGATGTCAATTACGCCCAGCGCCAGCAGCGATATGCGCTGCCACCGGAGATAAACGCCGCCGTTGTCCATTTGGATCCGGCGGATCTTCATGGCACATTGCAGGCAATATGGAATGGTCATAATGGCGGCAACGAGCAGTCCTACGAACAGAGCCGGGACAAAAAGCAGAATATAAATCGCCTTGGCGGCGCCGACATTTGCCCGCATTTTGTTGAGCATATAATGAATAACGGTCGCTTCGCAGGATAAGCCGTAGCCACACAAAAACGCGCCAAACACATTGACCCAGGTGCCGGATTGGCCGTCTATATGGAATTGCGCATCGATCCCAATCCTATACTGCAACAGAAATGCGCCAAAACCCAGCAAAAACAACAGGAGCGCGGCATATACATACCGCCGTTCGTTGCGCGTTCGTGTGTCTTTGTAATCACTCATTTGTCTTTCTCCAAACCGAAAGCAATGATTGCCATTGCCTTTGAATTGCGTATACAAAACAAGGAACCGTCCCCTGTTCTACCCTGTTCTATTTAATTCAATCTTCAATCTCCATTGTATACGCCTTTGCTCTAAAAGTGACACTATTATCATATTTTGTGATCTCGTCATAGTGGTCAAATTTAAGTCCGCATTTTTCCATTACCTTACCTGAGCGTGGATTATCAACAGCGTGGCACGAGCAAATTCTATTAACGCCTAATTCTTTGTGAACATAGTCGATAATTGCTTTCATAGCTTCGGTGCAGTAGCCCTTGTGCCAATAATCGAAATGCAAATTATAACCCATACCCCAATAGCCCTCTGTTTTACTACTCGGACCTATCGAGCCTGTACCGATCACCTTGTTTTCTTTCTTAAGCACAAATGCGAAATTGTATTCCTTTTCGTCTGTAAGCGTAGATTTTATCCAGTCAATCGTTTGGCTTATGTCTGTAAGCGTAGGGTATGACATATATTTTGCGACCCTTTCATCGCTGTTCCACGAAAAGCAAGCTGCTGCATCGTCAAGAGTGATTGGGCGTAAAATCAATCTTTCGGTTTCTAAAATCGGTTCTTTTGACATTTTGACACCTCCAAAAAAATAAGCCGTTGATGTGAATGATCGTTACACATCAACGGCTTTTATGTTATAAATAAAACTTTATACCGAAATTGAGTGCAACAAAGTAACTCCGTTTGCAAGGCAAACAGAATAGACTGCTTTATAAGCGGTTGCACGATATAATTTCTGCATAACTTCTATCCTTTCGTTTAATAAAATCATTGTAACATAAGCTATGCCGTTTGTCAATGTAAACACAGGGGACATTTCTCTGTGCTTTTGCCGATTTTATAATAAGTAGCGGAAGGGCCGGGGCTTGCTCCTGTCCGCATTTTATATCAATATTCAATTCGTGCTTCCGCCCCATCTTTGAGGGGGCTGTCATTTTTTTGCAGAAAAATGACTGAGGGAGTTTTTTATAATTTGGAACAACTTTTTTTACTCCCTTCGTTTCGCTACGCTCAACAGCTATTATCCTCTTGCGGTATCCCGATTTTGTTTATGCGGCTTGGAGCGCCGCACAAAATCGACCGCTGCACCAACAGATGCTCCCCCTATCCGCCGCAGGCGGCGGTCGCATATGTTGTCCGGAGAGGGAGCAAAATGTTTAATATAAATTTGAATTTTATGCGACCGTAGGGACAGCCCTTGCGGCTGTCCGCTTTTCAAAACTGTATACTATGTCCTTACACAACCTGTATACTGTCTTATTACACTATACAGCTTGCTCCCGCCGCCATGTTCTGTTCCAATCATACCAAATGGGGCGGGGGATTGTCAATGGTGGTTGCGGGGGTGGGGCGGACGGTGTATAATGGAAGCAGAACGCAAGGAGGTGGGCGGATGATACTGGCATTTTGTGTAGACGATCAAGGGGGCCTGGCCTTTAATCACCGGCGGCAGAGCCGGGACCGAGCGCTGGTGGCCGATCTGCTGGCGGAGGCCGGGGCGCGGCCGGTATTTTGTCTGCCCTATTCTGCCGGGCTGTTTGACCCGGGAACGGTGACGGTGACGGACAACCCGGGCACTGTGCCTGCCGATGGGATTTTATTCTTAGAAAATGCAGACCCGGCGGCGTATATTCCACATGCGGAGAAACTGATCCTGTACCACTGGAACCGGCTGTACCCGGCGGACTTGACCTTGAATGGCACGCCGGTGCAATGGGGCTACCGGCTGCAAGACACTACGGACTTTGCGGGCACCTCTCACGAGAAAATCACCAGAGAACGGTATGTGAAAAAAGAAAGGGCATAACATGGCAAAAGGCAAGAAAAAAACCACCCTATGGGTGATATTGGCGGCGGTGATCCTGGCGATCTTCGCCCTGGGCAAGCTGGGCGGCGGCGAACCGGCCACCACGGCACGGCAGACCACGGCGGCGGTGACGGAGACCACGGTGCAGACCACGGATACCACCACCGAAAAACAGAACGCAGACTCCGCAAAAGCCAAGACCGCTGCTAAGAAAAAGCAAATCGCGGCGAATGTACCCGCCTTTAGCGGAAAGCCCTATGTGGTGCTGGACGACAACCAACCGCGCTTTAGTGCCAAGGACAAAAAGCGCCGATCGGCCTATGAGTCCTATGCGCCGCTGGACAGCCTGGGGCGCTGCGGGGTGGCCTTTGCCTGCGTGTGCAAGGAGACTATGCCCACGGAAAAGCGAGGCGAGATCGGCCAAGTGCGGCCCAGCGGCTGGCACACGGTGAAATATGACACGGTGGACGGCAAGTACCTGTATAACCGCTGTCATTTGATCGGTTACCAGCTGTCTGCGGAGAACGCCAACACCCGCAACCTGATTACCGGTACCCGCTACCTGAACACCCAGGGTATGCTGCCCTTTGAGAACCTGGTGGCCGACTACATAAAGGAGACCGGTAACCATGTGCTGTACCGGGTGACCCCCATTTTCAGCGGCAACGATCTGGTGGCCAAGGGGGTGGAGATGGAGGCATGGTCCGTGGAGGACGGCGGTGACGGCGTGTGCTTCCATGTGTATTGCTACAACAACCAGCCGGGAATTAAAATTGACTACGCCACCGGCGACAGTCATACCATAGACGGCCGTGCCGGCACCACTCATTGTCAGAAATCCAATTAAAAAACACCCCAAACGGTGCCGTTGCGGCCGCTTGGGGTGTTTTTTTGATTGATTCTACTATATGAAGTCACTCATATAAGTCCTTTATATCTTTACAATCCTCTATTTTATCTAACCAATACATACCAGCCACTTTAGGCCATTGGTTCGTGTTATAGATTGTTGTTGCGTTTATATTGCCCATGTGGCAATGAAAGTGTCTAAATTGACCCAGAATTAACGATAATCTGTTATACGCACACCCATCGGGCTTTTCATATAAATCCGCATCGCTTAATGAGCCTAAATATTCCATGATTTTCTCTTGGATCGATTCAAAATAATCAATTAACAGTTCTCGTGATAATACCTTTTTATTATCATAAACATCAAGACTATTCAAATTTGGTTCATGAAAATCCGGTTCAGTATATACTTCAGGATTGATGTACCATTGATCCAAAGAATGTAAAGTATGGTACACATGTTTCCATATTGGCATATCGCATAAGATCGTATCCATATCACATGTCTTTAATGTGATCGAAAAATTATAAAACATCACTTTCGTATGCTCAATAATAGTATGGATTAAAACATCATTCATAGAGTATCTCCGATTTTATTCATGCGGTACAGGAAACCGTCCCCTGCTTTTTGTTTTTTTGGATTTACTGCTTTGCGTCTTGCTGCTTGTCCAGGTCAAACATTTCTTCCATGGTGTGCCAGCCCAGCACAGCGCACTTCACTCTGGCGGGCATGTGGGCCACATCTTGCAGCGCCGCCGCCTCGTCCAGCTCCTCCATTTCCTCATCGGTAATGGAGTCTTTGATCATCTTTAGGAACAGCTCTGCCAGGTGCAGGGCGTCTTCTTTCTTCTCACCGATGATCAGGTCCAGCATAATATCCGCCGAGGCCTGAGAGATGGCGCAGCCGTCGCCTACAAAAGCGCCGTCGGTGATCACGCCGTCCTCCACTTTCAGCTTTAGCACAATGTCGTCGCCGCAGCTGGGGTTGACTCCCTCCAGCACCAAGTTGGCGTCTGCCAAATCGTGCTTGTGCTCCGGGTGCAGGTTGTGCTCCGTTAAGATCTGGTTATAAAAATTTCTATTCTCCATAGCCCATTTGCCTCCTTAGGGACGCCACCGCGTCTAAAAATCGCTGTACTTCTTCTTCTGTATTGTAGAAGAACAGGCTGGCGCGGGCGGTGGACGGGGTGCCCAGGTGCTGCATCAGCGGCTGGGCGCAATGGTGCCCGGCACGAATGGCCACATCGGCCGCGTCCAAAATGGCGCTGATGTCGTGGGGGTGCACGCCGTCAACGGTAAAGGTCAAAATGCCGCAGTGCTCCTCTGCCTTTTCCCCGCCGATCACATGCACATGCGGCATGGTACGCAGTCCTTGCAGGGCAAAATCCGTCAGCGCTACCTCCCGGGCGTGCAGCTTGTCCCACCCAATGGCGGTCAGGTAGTCAATGGCGGCGGCCAGACCCACCGCACCGGCAGCGTTCACCGTGCCGGCCTCAAATTTATGGGGCAGGGGGGCGTAAGTCACCTTGTCCCTTGTTACATACTCGATCATCTCGCCGCCGGATAAGAAAGGCGGCATTTCTTCTAACAATTCTTCCTTGCCATACAGCACGCCGATGCCCATGGGGCCCATTAGCTTGTGGCCGGAAAAGGCCACAAAATCCACGCCCAGCGCCTGCACATCAATAGGCATGTGGGGGGCACTTTGAGCGGCGTCCATCACCACCACGGCGCCGTGCTTGTGGGCCAGGTCAATGATGGCGTCCATTGGATTGGTGCGGCCAAATACATTGGACACCTGCGCCACAGCCACCAGAGCGGTTTTGTCTGTGATCTTCGCTTCCAGCTCCGCCATAGGCAGGCTGCCGTCCGGTGTACATTCCAGATAGCGCAGGGTGGCGCCGGTTTGCCGGGCAACCATCCGCCAGGGCAGCATATTGGAGTGGTGCTCCGCAATGCTCACCACGATCTCGTCCTCCGGGCCGATTCGGTGGAGGCCGTAGCTGTATGCCACCAGGTTCAGGCTCTCTGTGGCGTTGCGGGTAAAAATGATCTCGCTGTCGCTCTTAGCGTTCAGAAAACGGCGCACCGTCTCTCGGGCGGCGGCGTAGTCCTCCGTAGCGTCCATACCCAGTTGGTACAGACCCCGCAGGGGGTTGGCGTTGTGGGTCTCGTAAAATTTGCGCTGGGCGTCCAGCACGCAGTCCGGGCGCTGGCTGGTGGCGGCGTTATCCAGGTAGGCCACCTTGCTTTCCCGCAGCAGGGGAAAGTCTGCCCGGTAATTCATCATTTCTTGCTGGGTCATTGGGCATTCTCCTCCAAATAACGGTGCACCCGATCGGTGAGCCCCGGGTCGTTTGCCTTGGCGCAAAGCGCCTCCAGCTTGGAGCGGGTGATCAGCAACTCGGCCTCTGCCCGGCTCAGCCCTCTGGAATTCATATAGAACAGAATGTCCTCGTCCAGCTGGCCGATGCTGGCTCCGTGGTTGCCCTCTACATCTTCCTCAGCGCACAGGATCAGGGGAATGGTACGGTTCACTACATCTTCACCCAGCAGCAGTACATCTTCCTTTTCGTCGCCCTTAGAGCCGGCGGCGCCCTTTTGAAAGTCAATGGTGCCCCGGAACAGCTTGGTGCTGCGGTCTTGCAGCACCCCGTCTGCGTTCATATTGCTTACGGTGCGGCGTCCGGTTTGCAGGGCGTCATAGTTAAAGTCAAAGGTGCGATCCCCGGTGCCCAGGTAGCCGATGTCTGCCGTAAAGCGGCTGTCGTCTCCGTCCAGGTGGGTCTTGCACCCGGCGTAGGTGGTTTTACCGCCCAAAAACAACTGCACCAGCTGGAAGTCTGCACCGGCACCGCAGTGGGCGCCAATGTTGTTGACCACTGTGCAGTCCGTGCCCGGCAGGCTCAGCTGCACCAGTCGCACTTTCGCACCGGGGGCCAGTTCTACCCGGGTCTCCAGGGCCAGGCAGGGGGCGTCCGCCGTGCTTTGCAGGTCCATCACCACAGTCAAGTGGCTGTTTGCCTCTGCGGTCAGCTCCACTCGGCGGGCGTTCTTCCGGCCGTCGGCGCACAGGGTCAGCCGGGCGGTGGTGTCGGTATTCGCTTTGGCGGTGATCCGGTCCGTCTCCAGGGAGGCAAAGGCCGCTTCCGCTTCTTGGCCCATACCGGTGGAAACCACTGTGGCAGGGGCCGGGGCGGCGGCCACTGCCGCACCGCTCCAGTCCGCTTTGCAAGGGCCGTCCAGCGGGGGCAGGGTTACCGTGGTTTCGTTCATGTGCAGTCGGTTCCAGGTGGGGGACGGCAGGGGATTGACTGCAAGGGTATTTTCTTTTGTCATACTGCTACCTCCCATCAGCCAATGCTGCCTTTCATCTCTAAGCGAATTAAGTTATTCATTTCAACGGCGTATTCCAGCGGCAGTTCCTTGGACACATCGTCTGCAAAGCCGCTGACGATCATGGCGCGGGCCTCTTCCTCGCTAAGCCCGCGGGACATGAGATAAAATACCGCGTCGTCACTGATTCGGCCGATCTTGGCCTCGTGGCCCACATCCGCGTCACGGGTGCGAATATCCATGGCAGGAATGGTGTCTGACCGGGAAATATCGTCCAGCATCAGGGACTGGCAAGACACGGTGGACTTGCTGCCCGGTGCGGTCTTTTGCACCTGTACGCTGCTGCGGAAGGTGCTGATGCCCCCGTCCTTGGAAATGGAGCGGGCGTTCATTACAGAGGTGGTATCCGGCGCAGCGTGAACCACTTTAACGCCGGTGTCCAGGTTCTGACCCGCCCCGGCAAAGGTAATGCCGGTGTACTCCATACGGGCGCCCTTGCCCTTTAGAATACTCATGGGGTACAGGTAAGACACATGGGAGCCAAAGGAGCCGGACACCCACTCAATGGTGCCCCCCTCCTCTACCAGCGCCCGCTTGGTGTTCAGGTTGTACATATTCTTGGACCAGTTCTCAATGGTAGAGTAGCGCAGCTTGGCGTTCTTGCCAACGAACAGCTCCACGCACCCGGCGTGCAGGTTGGCTACATTGTACTTGGGTGCGGAGCAGCCCTCGATAAAGTGCAGGTACGCCCCCTCGTCTACGATGATCAGCGTGTGCTCAAACTGGCCGGCGCCCGGCGCATTCAGCCGAAAGTAGGATTGCAGGGGAATGGTTACGGACACCCCCGGCGGCACATACACAAAGGAACCGCCGGACCAAACGGCGCCGTGCAGGGCGGCGAATTTGTGGTCCGTGGGTTTTACCAGCTTCATAAAGTGCTTTTGGATCATCTCCGCATAAGGGCCGTGCATAGCGCTTTCCAGGTCTGTATAGACCACGCCCTGGGCGGCCACTTCCTCTCGCACATTGTGGTACACCAGCTCTGAGTCATACTGGGCGCCCACACCGGCAAGAGACTTGCGCTCTGCCTGGGGAATGCCCAGGCGCTCAAATGTATCTTTAATATCTTTGGGTACATCGGACCACTTGGCGCTCATTTTGGTGTTGGGGCGCACATAGGTTACGATGTTGTCCATATCCAGTCCGTCAATGGGCGGGCCCCACTGGGGCACCCGGCTCTCATTGTAAACTTGCAGGGACTGGAGCCGAAACAGCTGCATCCATGCCGGATCGTTCTTCTCATCGCTGATCTTCTGTACGATCTCCGGGGTCAGGCCCGCTTGCAGCTTGTAGGCATCTTTTTCGTCGTCTTTTATGTCATAGACCGTGCGGTCAATGTCTGCCACATAGGTTTTTTTCTTCCACAGGGAACACCTCTTTTACGCCTGCTCGTAGGCTTCAAACCCACGGGCGTTGATCTCGTCCACCAGGGAGCCGTCTCCGGTCTTTACGATCCGGCCGTTGACTAAAATATGGGTGTAATCCACATGCAGGCTCTCCAAAATACGGGTGGAGTGGGTGATGATCAGCAGGGCGCCTTTTTGCTCTTTTTGATAGGCCTCCACGCCACGGGATACGGTGCGTACCGCGTCCACATCCAGGCCGGAGTCCGTCTCGTCCAGGATCGCCAGACTGGGGCGCAGCAACAGCATTTGCAGAATTTCCGCTTTTTTCTTCTCGCCGCCGGAGAAGCCCACATTCAGGTCCCGATCGCCGTAGGCCGGGTCCATTTGCAGCAGCTTTGCCGCCTCGTTAAACTGTTTTTCAAAGGCAAATAGCTTCACCCGCTTGCCGGTGCGCTGGGCCAGGGTGCTGCGCACAAAGCTTTTCAGCGACAGGCCGGGCACCTCCAGGGGATTTTGGAAGGACAGGAACATACCCGCCTTGGCCCGCTGGTCGGCGGATAGCCCCTGCTGCTCCTTGCCGTGGAACAGAATGGAGCCGCCGGTTACCTTGTACTGGGGATTGCCCATCAGGGCGTAGCCCAGGGTGGATTTGCCGGCGCCGTTGGGGCCCATGAGCACGTGGGTCTCGCCCTCGTTTACCTGTAAATTCACGCCGTGCAGGATCTCTTTATCCTCTACGGCAACGGTCAAATTCTCAATATCCAGTAAGTGCTGGGACATGGTTTTGAACTTCCTTTCCATGCACAAAAACCGTGCTTTTACTATTTTCTGCATAATAATATAGTCCGTATTTCCTACTCTGTCAATAGGAATTAAAAAACTTGGGTTGCTTCGTACAAAAGGCACAAAAACAAGGGGGCAAAATTGTCTATTTTATACATATATAATGCAGGGGCTTTTTTACGCCCAGTCCACCCGGCGGCGCCGTTGCAGCAGATCAAGCGCAAATACCACAGCGCCTGCCAGCAGCAGCGCTGTCAGCGTGGTGCTGCCGATACCGGGGCGGGGCAGGGTCTCCGATATATTGGAGAACACCGCCGCCGGTTGGGGAAACAGGCGCAGCAGCCCCCGGCAGTAGCCGCCTGCCAGAAGTGCAGCCCCGGCGCGGCAGGCCAAAAAGGTGGGGTAGGGCAGCCCGAACCGCCCGGCCCAGCCCAGCAGCTGCAAGTGCACGCACAGCCCGCCAAAGGCCAGGAATGCCGCCGTTTGGGTCAGGGTGTAGCCGGTGCCGGTACACAGCCCGACGGTGATCTCTACCAGCGGCAGCAGCCATTTGGGCACCGGCACCACAGCGCACAGAGCGGAGAAGAGAATGATGCAGGCAGAAAGGTGCAGCAGGCTCTCCATGGCGCCTTTGGCGGCAGCGGGCAGCGCTTCTCCCGCAGACAAGGGCGGGGCAGGCGGTACTTCTTTGGCAGCGGGCGGGTCGCTGAGGGGAACAGTCACCGCCGCCACCGTTAGGTTAGCCAATATATTGGCGGTCAGCAGCAGCCACCCGGCAGCGCCGCTATGGAGCGCTGCCGTGCCCACAGCTGTGCAGATAAAGCCCACCCCGCCGCACACATTAAAGCACAGCATACGCCGGGCGGTGGGGCGGTCGATCACGCCCCGATCCAGCAGTTCCCCGGTGAGCACCGCGCCGGTGGGATAGCCGCCGATTTGGCCAAACAGCAGCGCTCCGGCAGCCTGGGGCGGCAGGCGCAGTGCCTTTGCCGGTAAGGTCAGCGCCCGGCTGAGCAGTACCCCCGCCCGGGTGTTTTGGATCATTAAAAACAGCATCAGCAGCGGCAGCAGACTGGGCAGCACGGTGTTCTCTGCCAGCGCCAGCCCGGCCTTGGCGCCCGCCCGTGCCGGTGCGGCAAACACCAGCAGAATCGCCGCTGCCGCCAGCAGCAGTGCCAGCAGGGGCAGCGCTTTTTGCTTCTCTTTTTTCATATCATCACCAATAATTCCTATGCATAGTATGTACAGGTGATACAATGGAGCACATACCAAAAGACAAAAAAAGGGCAAAAAGTCGTCGGGCGTGCCCCTTGCCCGGGGACGAAAGCCAGCTGCCGGTGCATTACAGCGCCGGGGAGCCGCGGCTGGAGATCATCGGCGATCGGGTGCTGGTGGACGGGCTGCGCCGGGTGCTTAGTTACACCTCGGAGCGCCTGGTGCTGCAAGTGGGCAAGCGCCGGGTGACTCTGGTGGGGGCGGATCTTTGCTTGCTGGATTATTCGCCTTTGGGCGTGCAGGTGATCGGTACGCTGTTGGCTGTGGAGTTCGGCGACCTATGACCCGATTGTACTGGTTTCTTCGCGGGTATGTGCAGTTTGTATTTACAGGCGGGTTTGCAGAGGATTTTATCAATGCACTGGGGCAGATGGGCATTACGCTGCCTGGCTTGCAGCGACAGGGGAGCGACCTGTGCGGTGTGTGCAGTGTGGGGACTTATATGCAGCTGCACAAGGCGGCGCGGCAGGCCGGCGGTCGGGTGCGTATTACTGCCCGGCGAGGGCTGCCCTTTTTTCTCCGACGACTGCGGGGGCGTTGGGGATTGCCGATGGGGGCGGTGGCTTTTGCACTGGTGCTGTGTGTGCTCAGCGGGTTTATCTGGGATGTGCAGGTGGTGGGCAATAACCGGGTGGGCACCGGCACACTGGAGACTTATTTGGCGCAGAACGGCGTGGCCGTGGGCAAGCCTTGGCAGGGGACGGCGCGCAGTCGGCTGAACTATCGACTGCTGGGGGATTTTCCGGATTTGGCCTGGGCGCATATCAACAAGGTGGGCGCCACCGCCCGGCTGGAGGTGGCAGAGCGGGTAGATACCCCTAAGACGAAAAGCGACCAGGAGCAGAGCCAATGGGGCGCTGCCCGGCGAGAACTGCGCTGTACCGTTCGTCGGTTGCAGGTACACCGGGTGCAAACCGGGCGGCAGGTGTGCCGCGGGGTGTATTTTTACGGTTTGACGCTGGTGCCCATGGGTAAGGACGCACCGCCTATGACGGAGGTGACGGAGCAGCGCCGTTTGTTGCGCCTAAACGGTCGGGCGTTGCCTATGGGCAGCGTCACGCGCACCCGCACCGCTTACCGCCGCGTGGAGCAACGCCTAACGGTGCAGGCGGCCACGGCGCTGGCTAAGGCGGCACTGGAGGAAAAACGGGCGCAGAAGCTGCCGGGCGCCACCATCATCAACGCCTATGTGACGGTGGAGGTGACCCCGGATACGGTCACGGCCGTAGGCGCCTATACCGTGCAGGTGCAAAGCCTGCAAACCGATCGAGATCGGGCATGAAAACCGGCGGAAAAACTTGCCGATTTGGCCGTTATTTTTCATTTTTGGAAATTTGCCAAATTACGCAGCGGACACTTGCAAGCGCGCCACCCTTGTGATAGAATAAAAGCGCAAAAATCTATGAAACAGGAGGCGATGCTATGCAGATGACATTCCGCTGGTTTGGCAAGGAAAAGGACACGGTCTCTCTGGAGCAGATCCGTCAGATCCCCGGCGTGACCGGAGTGGTGCCTGCCTTGCACGACCTGCCCGCCGGTGCGCCGTGGACCATGGACCGAGTACAGGCCATGTATGACGAGATCACTGCTGCCGGGCTGACCATGGAGTGCATTGAGAGCGTCAATGTGCACGAGGATATTAAGATCGGACTGCCCAGCCGGGATCGGTATATTGAGAATTACAAAACCTCGATTCGCAATCTGTCCAAGGTTGGGGTCAAGGTGATCTGTTACAACTTTATGCCGGTGTTTGACTGGACCCGCACGGACCTGTATATGCCCCTGCCGGACGGTTCTACCTGCCTGAGCTATGACGGCAAGCAGGTGGAGGGCAAGTCCCCGGAGGATATGTTCCGTGAGATCGACGACAACTCTAACGGTTACGCTATGCCCGGCTGGGAGCCGGAGCGCATGGGCGAGATCAAAGAGCTGTTCGCAAAGTATAAAGATGTGACCGCCGAGGATCTGTGGGCCAACTTAAAGTATTTCTTGGAGGCGATTATGCCTGTTTGTGAGGCATGCGATGTAAAGATGGCCATTCACCCGGACGATCCGCCATGGGGCATCTTTGGCCTGCCGCGGATTATTACGGACAAGGCGGCGGTAGAGCGGCTGCTGACCATGGTGCCCAGCAAGTATAACGGCTTGACCCTGTGCACCGGTTCTTTAGGCGCCAGTCCCAAGAACGATATGGTGGAGATCATCCACGCTGCCGGGGATCGCATTTACTTTGCCCACCTGCGCAATGTGGCGATCAATGACCGCTGGTTTAACGAGACGGCACATGAGAGCGCCTACGGCTCTTTGGATATGTATGAGATTGTAAAGGCCCTGCAAGAGGAGGGCTTTGACGGCTATGTGCGCCCGGACCATGGGCGTATGATCTGGGGCGAAGTAGCTCGACCCGGCTATGGTCTGTTTGACCGGGCACTGGGTGTGTCTTACTTGAACGGCTTGTGGGAAGCGGTAGAAAAATCCCGCAGGGCGTAAATAGAGAGGAAGTAGAAACCATGTTTAATCACGAGAACTTAAAGGGCCGCGTGGCCGTGGTCACCGGTGGCGGCGGCGTGCTGTGCGGCGGCTTTGCCAAAACCTTGGCGGCGCAGGGCTGCAAGGTGGCTGTGCTGGATCTGAACGAAGCGGCTGCCCAGGCAGTGGCCGACGAGATCAACGCCAACGGCGGACAGGCGATTGCCGTGGGTTGCAATGTGTTGGAGCCGGCGTCTATGCGCGCCGCGCGGGATGTGATTGCCGAGAAGCTGGGCACCTGTGACATTCTGTTAAACGGTGCCGGCGGCAACAACCCCAAGGGCACCACCACCAAGGAGACTTTGGAAAAGATTGATCTGGCTCAGCAGGATCCGGAGGTCAAGACTTTCTTCGATCTGGATCCCCAGGGCATCAGCTTTGTATTTAATTTGAACTTTTTAGGCACCCTGATCCCCACGCAGATCTTTGCCAAGGATATGGCAGAGAAGGGCAAGGGCTGCATTGTGATGGTTACCTCTATGAATGCGTTTCGTCCGCTGACCAAAATTCCGGCGTACAGCGCTGCTAAGGCTGCGGTAAAGAACTTTACCGAGTGGATGGCCGTGCACTTTGCGGATATGGGTATTCGTGTCAACGCCATTGCGCCGGGCTTTTTCTCCACCAAGCAGAATGCGACTCTGCTGTGGAACCCGGACGGCACCCCCACCGCCCGCACCGGCAAGATTTTGGCTGCTACGCCGATGAATCGCTTTGGCGAGCCGGAGGAGCTGGCCGGCACGCTGCTGTTCCTTTGTGACGAGGCGTACAGCGGCTTTATTACCGGCGTCAACATTCCTGTGGACGGCGGCTTTAACGCCTATTCCGGTGTGTGATTGAAAAAAGTCCCCGAGTATTCGGGGATTTTTTGGGTGTGTGCACCCCTTTTGCGCAGACTATTTGTATAGAAAAGAGTGTTAAGATGAAGCCTTTTATGGACAAGGACTTTTTGCTGGATACCCCAACGGCCCGGCACCTGTACCACGACTACTGTGAGGCGCTGCCCATTTGTGACTATCACTGCCATTTAAGTCCCAAGGAGATTTATGAGAACGCCCAGCCTACGGACATTTCTGCTCTGTGGCTGTCCGGCGATCATTATAAGTGGCGGGCCATGCGCTCCTGCGGTGTGGACGAGCGGTACTGCACCGGCGACGCCAGCCCCAGAGAGAAGTTCCAAAAATTTGCCTACACTCTGCAATACGCCATCGGCAACCCGCTGTATCACTGGGCGCATATGGAATTGCAGATGTATTTTGGCATTGATACCCCTTTGTCTGCCGCCACGGCAGACGACATTTACGACCGAGCCAATGGGGCTATCGCTGCCGGGGATTTTCGCCCCCGCACACTGATTGAAAAGAGCAAGGTCAAAGTGCTGTGCACCACCGACGACCCGGCGGACGACCTGGTGTATCACAAGAAGATCGCCGCCCTGCCGGACTTTGACTGCAAGGTGCTGCCCACCTTCCGCCCGGATAAGGCACTGAATATTCAGGCACCGGACTTTGCGGACTATATGGACACTTTGGCTGCCGCTGCGGGTATGGAAATTCACACGGTGGACGATGTGATCGCCGCCCTGCGCAGTCGGGCAGAATACTTCCATTCTGTGGGCTGCCGGGTGTCTGATCAGGCCTTTGATGTGCCGCCCTACGCCCCCGCTGCACCGGAGCAGGTGCAGGCTGTCTTTGCCAAGGCACTGGCCGGGGCGCCGGTGACGGAGCAGGAGGCGCAGATCTATAAAACCCCGGTGCTGCTGGCACTGGGCAAGCTGTACCATGAGCTGCACTGGACGATGGAAGTGCACATCGGTGCCATGCGTAACAACAACAGCCGAATGTTCCGCGCCCTGGGGCCGGATACCGGTTTTGACTCGGTGGACGACGGTCGGGTGGCACGGCCCCTGTCTCGCCTGCTGGACGCCATGGACAGCACGGACAGCCTGCCCAAGACCATCCTGTTCAACCTGAACGACAAGGACAACACGGTGCTGGCGACCATGCTGGGTAACTTCCAGTCCACGGAGGCGGCGTCTAAAATTCAGTATGGGCCGGCTTGGTGGTTCCTGGACACCATGGACGGTATGACCGCTCAGCTAAAGAGTCTGGGCAACCTGGGCGTGCTGGGCAAGTTTGTGGGTATGGAGACGGACTCCCGCTCCTTTACTTCTTACGGTCGCCACGCCTACTTCCGCCGCATTCTTTGCGCCCTGATCGGTCGCTGGGTGGAGCAAGGCTGGTACGCCAATGACGACGCGGTGCTGAAAGAGATCGTACAGGGCATTAGCTACAATAATGCCATTGCCTATTTTGATTTTGCATAAGGAGAGATAAAAATGGATTTGAAATTAAGACCCAAGGAAGAACGTAAGTTCGACGAGATTTCATTGGGCGAGATCATGCTGCGCCTGGACCCGGGCGAGGGACGGATCAAGACTTCCCGCACCTTCCGTGCATGGGAGGGCGGCGGCGAGTATAATGTGGCCCGCGGGCTGCGCCGCTGCTTTGGTATGCGCACCGGCGTGGTCACTGCCTTTGCAGAGAATGAGGTGGGCTACCTGTTGGAGGATCTGATCCTCCAGGGCGGGGTAGATACCTCCCTGATCCGCTGGGTTCCCTTTGACGGCATCGGCCGCAGTGTGCGCAACGGACTGAACTTTGTGGAGCGGGGCTACGGCATTCGCGGCGCTGTCAGCACCTCTGACCGGGGCAACACCGCCATTTCTCAGTTAAAGCCCGGCGATGTGGATTGGGATTATATCTTTGGCACTCTGGGCGTGCGCTGGCTGCACACCGGCGGGATTTACGCCGCTTTGTCGGAGAATTCCGCTGCCGTGGTGCTGGAGGCAGTAAAGGCTGCCAAGAAGTACGGCACCGTGGTGTCTTACGACTTGAATTACCGTGCCTCTCTGTGGAAGGGCATCGGCGGCCAGGAAAAGGCCCAGGAAGTGAACAAGGAGATCGCCAAGTATATTGATGTAATGATCGGCAATGAAGAGGACTTTACCGCTTGCCTTGGTTTGGAGGTTGAGGGCAACGACAAGGACTTGAAGAGCCTGAATATGGACGGCTATTACAAGATGATTGAGGCTGCCACCAAGGCGTACCCCAATTTTAAGGTGATCGCCACCACTCTGCGTACTGTAAAGACCGCCACCGTCAATGATTGGAAAGCCATTTGTTGGGCAGACGGCCAGATCTACAAGTCCATGGAGTTCCCGGGATTGGAAATTCTGGATCGTGTTGGCGGCGGTGATAGCTTTGCCTCCGGCTTGATCTACGGTTTGATGACCTTTGGCGACGCCCAGCAGGCGGTGAACTACGGCGTGGTTCACGGCGCATTGGCTATGACCACCCCCGGGGATACCAGCATGGCATCCCTCAAAGAGGTAGAGGCTAAAGTCCATGGTGCAGGCGCCAGAGTGCAGAGATAAGTAAAGATAACCCCCGGCGAGCAGCGCGCTTTGAGGGATGCCGCCGAAAGGGTTAGCGTATAAAAGTGAAAAAAAAAGCCCCGCAGCGGGCTTTGGAGGTATTGTATGTCTAAAGAAGCAGTTTTGAACAAAATTAAAGATGTTGGGATCGTGGCTGTGATCCGTGCGGAGTCTGTGGAGCAGGCTGCCAAGATTACAGACGCTTGCGTGGCCGGTGGCGTGACCACCGTGGAGCTGTGCTTCACCGTGCCCAATGCGGACCAGCTGATTTCCCAGATGGTAAAGAAGTACGAGGGCACGGATGTGACCATCGGCGCCGGTACGGTGCTGGATCCGGCCACTGCCCGGATCGCCATTCTCAACGGCGCCCAGTATATTGTGTCGCCCCACTTTGACCCGGAGATCATCGCTGTGTGCAACATTTATGATGTGCCGGCTATGGCAGGTGTGGGCACGGCGACCGAGGCCATTGCCGCTATGCGCTGCGGTGCCAGCGTGCTAAAGGTATTCCCCGGCGATGTGCTTGGCCCCAAGTTCATTAAGTCCCTGCGCGGCCCGGTGCCCTATGCCCAGTGCATGCCCTCCGGCGGCGTGGATGTGGACAATGTAGGCGACTGGATTAAGGCAGGCGCCATTGCCGTTGGTGCCGGTTCTTCCCTGACCGCCGGTGCCAAGACCGGGGATTATGCCAAGATCACCGAAACCGGCAAAAAGTTTATTGAGAACATTAAAAAAGCCAGAGCGTAAGCGATAACAAACAGAAAATACCCCCGACTGGGTACAGATTTTGTACACAGTCGGGGGCTTTTTTATAACCGATTTGCCTCCCTTGCAAAGGGAGGTGGCAATGCCGTAGGCATTGACGGAGGGATTGTACGGTTATTCGTTCGCCGCAAGGAGGAAACCTTACTTTTTCCGCACCAGGGTCACGCAAAAGTCGTTATAATTCTTTACGGCGTATTCTTGCTGTCGGGTTTTATCCAGCTGGGGCACGGTGCCAAAGAAAATGTAGCAGTCGTCGGTTAAGTCGCGGTTTTCCTCCACTTGTACATAGCGCCAGCTGCCGTCCTTGGTTACCGGGCGCAGACGGGGCGCCATATCCGGGTTACCGGCACTCAGCCCGCCACGGGCGCGCAGCTCCGGCTCCAGTGGGGTCATTTGGTCGATTTTGTCGTCCGCATAAAAGCGCAGGAATACGCTCTCTCGCTCTCTAAAGTACGGGTCCTGGCTGTCTACCAGCAGAATTTCGCTGCTGCCGCTGTCTCTGGCGGCGGTCAGCGCCTGTTCAAAGCTTTTGCCGTACAGGGCACTGTTGTGGGTGGCAAAGTTGCCAAAGGCAAAGCCGGTGAGTGCCAGGGACACTACGGCCAGCCCGGCCAGCAGGCGGGGCACCGCCGGGGAGGAAAAGCTCTCCAGCAGCCAGCACACCCCAAAGGCGGCCAAAATATGCAGCAGCGGATAAAAGGCTGCGTAGCGGTACATGGCGTTGGAGGCATAGCTGACCACAATGGCGTACAGCAAAAAGGCGCCTAAAAAGCTGCCGATCACCACACGGGCGGTGGTGGTTTTGGCAAAGTCCGTGTCGGCCTTGCGGTGCTTCCTGGGCCACAGGAACAGCAGCAGTCCCGCCAGTGCCAGCAGCCCCGCCACTGTGTGGCCAAAGGGATAGTTGCTTACATTGCCGCTGAGGGTGGGATAGCGGGCGCTTTGGAGCAGCATTAAATCCGGTACCAAGCTATTGTACAGCACACCGCCCAGGTTGGAGAATGCTCGCTGAAAGACAGCACCCGCAGTCCCGGCAGTGCCAAAGATGGTGGTGCTGTTGCCCCTGGCGTAGCTGTCCATAGCCGTGATGGACAGCCCCAGGAAGTTGCAGTCCTTCAGCAGACCCGCCTGCACCAGTCCTAAGAGCAGAAACGGCAGAGCACACACAGCCAATACGGCTACGGACCACAGGGCGTAACGGAATTTCATTTTCTTTTTGATCAGCAGAGATAGATACAGGATCACCAGCAGCACTGGGATCAGAATGGCTGCCGCCATATAGGCGTATAGTCCCAGGGCGAAGCAGGCCATGGATAGGGTGTAAAACAGCAGCCGTGCCTTAGGCTTTTCCACCGCGTGCACCAAAAAGTACAGGGCAAACAGCAGCACAAAGGGCAGATAGGCGCAGTCCAGGGTCCAGGCGGATTGATACAGCCGCCACGGCTCGATCGCTGTCAGCAGAAGGACGGTATTTTGTACCGTGTACTGTCCGGGGAACAGCAGTCGCACCAGCCCTTTTAGGGCGAACAGACTGGCAAAGGCGGTCAGCGCCAAGGGCAGCCGAGCAATCCAAATTTGGTTGCCAAACAGGCGGATAAACGCTGCTGCAAGGTAGGTGGCCAGGGAGGACTGGCCGCCGTACAGCCAGGTGTCAAAATACACCGGCATACGCTGGCCGAAAATGTCTGTGCCTTCCCGCGCCAAACTGCGGGCGTTGAGTACCAGCATAGCCTCGTCCACATGCACATCGCCGTTGATCAGGTAAAGTATAAAAAAGAGGACCTGCAACACGGCGCCCAGCAGGATCAGCCCATTGGCTGTGCCGGGCGCAGACAGTGCGCGGGTCAACGCCCCCTTGCGGGGGGCAGAAGAAGCGGTTTGCATAAGCGTTCGTTCCTTAGGATTTGGTGTGTTCGTCCAGAGTCAGGTAGTAGGCGGGCATAAATTCTTTCCGGAAGTAGGCTACCTCCGGCAGGTCAATGGCCTCCACCTTGGCCTCCTGGGCACGTAGAGCCATCTCAAACTCCCGGTTGCCCATACGGTCCTCCTCAATGCACTTGATCAGTGCGCTGATTTTGTCCGCCGCCTTCACCAGCTGCCACAGTTCTTTGTCCGCCGGGTCGGGGTGAAAGCAAGGGTCGTAATCCGGTCGGAATTCCTCCGGCAGCATGGCCAGCAGACGATCCCCCGCCGTGGCCTCAATCTCTTTATAGGCACGGCGAATGGTGTCGTTATAATATTTTACAGGGGTCGGCATATCGCCGGTGATTACCTCGGTGGTGTCGTGGTACAGCGCCAGCAGCGCGCACCGCTCCGCGTTGTAGCTGCGGCCGAATTTCTTGTTGCCGATCAGCGCCAGCGCATGGGCGATCACCGCTACGGTGTGAGAGTGCTCGGCAATGTTTTCCTTGCCGGTATTGTTCATCAGTGCCCAACGGTCAATCAGCTTCATGCGCTCTACCATGGCAAAGAAGTTGCTGCTCATGCGTCCGCCTCCGGCAGGGGCATACCCAGCTCCTCCAGCTGTACGGCGTCGATCTCTGCTGGGCAGCCGCTCATCAGCTCGCTGGCGTTCTGCACCTTGGGGAATGCGGTCACATCCCGCAGGGAGTCTGCACCACAGATGAGCATAGCCAGTCGATCCAGCCCAATGCCCATACCGCCGTGGGGCGGTGCGGCGTATTGATAGGCCTCTACCAGGAAGCCGAATTTGGCGTCGATCTCCTCCTTGCTCAGCCCCAGAAGTTCAAACATTTTGTTTTGCAGCTGGCAGTCGGTGATACGCATGGAGCCGGAGGACAGCTCAATGCCGTTGAGAACCAGGTCAAAGGCCTTGGCACGCACCCGGGCCTTGTCCGTATCCAGGTACGGCAGGCACTCCTCCATAGGCATGGTGAAGGGGTGGTGCATGGCGATCCATTCGCCGGTTTCCTCGTCCTGTTCAAAGAAGGGCATTTCCGTGATCCACAGGAAGTTCCATTTGCCCTTGGGAATGATGTCCAGCTCTTTGGCCACCATCAGGCGCAGAGCGCCCAGAATAGGCAGTGCCTTGGAGGTTTTGTCAGAGATGATAAAGACGCAGTCGTCTTTTTCTGCCCCCAGGCGGGTGAGCAGAGCGTCCAGCTGGCCCGCTTTTAAGAATTTGTTAAAGGAGCAGGTGGGGGTCTCGTCTGCCCAGCGCACATAGGCCAGGCCACCGGCGCCGATCCCGCGGGCGTGCTCTGTTAATTTGTCAATCTTCTTACGGGTATAGGCAGCGGCGGCGTTCTTTGCTACAATGCAACGCACGGTGCCACCGGCGGCAATGGCGTTTTGGAACACCACAAAATCCGTCCCCTTGGCCCAGTCGGTGATGTCCTCAATGCACATATCGAATCGGGTGTCCGGCTTATCGGAGCCGTAGCGAGCCATGGCGTCCGCGTAGGTCATGCGAGGCAGGGGAGCGGCAATGTCCACGCCTACGGTCTGTGCCATCAGGGTTTGAATAAAGCCTTCGGCCATCTGCATAATGTCCTCGCAGTCCACAAAGCTCATTTCCAAGTCGATTTGGGTAAACTCCGGCTGCCGGTCGGCGCGCAGGTCCTCATCTCTAAAGCAGCGGGCCAGCTGAATGTAACGGTCCAGCCCGGCGATCATGCACAGCTGTTTGTAGATCTGGGGGCTTTGGGGCAGGGCATAGAACTTGCCCTTGTGTACCCGGGACGGCACCACATAGTCCCGGGCGCCCTCCGGGGTGGATTTGATCAGCATGGGGGTCTCGATCTCTACAAAATCGTGGCCGTAGAAGTATTCCCGGGCAATCTTGGCGATTTTGTGGCGCATGAGCAGGTTCCGGGTGAGCCGCTCGTTGCGCAGGTGCAGGTAGCGGTATTTCAGCGTGGTCTCGTCGCCTACTTTATCCGCGTTGGCGATTTCAAAGGGCGGGGTCTGCGCCTTGGAAAGCACGCGCAGGTCTGTGACCGCCAGCTCAATCTCGCCGGTTTTCAACTCTTTGTTGACGCTCTCTCGCTTTTGCAGGGTGCCGGTGGCAGCCAGCACATATTCGCTGCGTACGCTCTGCGCTTTGGCAAAAATCTCTCGATCGGTGGCGTCGTTAAAGCTCAGCTGCAAAATACCGGTGCGGTCCCGCAGGTCAATAAAGATCAGGTTGCCCAGGTCCCGCTGGCGCTGTGCCCAGCCGTAAACGGTCACTTCCTGCCCGATCTGCTCGGTGGTGAAGTTGCCGCAGTAGTCTGTTCGTTTCATTCCCGTTAAAGTATCCATTATTCCGTTTCTCCTGTTTGAAAAAGGCTTGTAAAGTCAAAGGCTTCGCCGTTGATCTCCAGATCCGCCAGCTGCGCCTGCATGCTGACGCTGTAAAATCCGTTGACAAAGGTAGAAAGCGCTACTTCCGTTTCCTCCCCGGTGTCCATAGCTTTCAGCTGCACCCGGTCGGTATCCACTTCGTTGTCGCCCAGCACCACTGTGTAGCGGGCGCCCAGCTTGTTGGCATATTTCATTTGGGCACGCAGGGAGCGCTGGTTCAGATCCATCAGCACCGCAAAGCCCTCGCCGCGCATATCCCCGGCCAGCTCCAGCGCCTTGCCGGTGGCCTTGTCGCCCAGGGCGATGATAAACAGGTCTGCTTTTTCCGGCTCCGGGTAAGCGCAGCCCTGTGCCTCCATCAGCAGTTGCAGCCGCTCCAGTCCAAGGCCGAAGCCCAGAGACGGGGTCTTTTGGCCGCCCAGTTCGTCAATCAGGCCGTCGTAGCGCCCGCCGCCGCACACGGTGCCCTGGGCACCAATGGAGTCAGACACGAATTCAAATACCGTCTTGGTGTAATAGTCCAGCCCGCGGACAATGCGGGAGTTTACGGTGTAGTCGATATTTTGCGCTTTTAAGTAAGACTGTACTTTATCAAAGTGTTCCCGGCACTCGTCGCACAGATAGTCGGTCACTGCCGGGGCGTCCTTGGCGATCTCCTGACATACCGGGCTTTTGCAGTCCAAAATGCGCATGGGGTTGCGCTCCAGTCGGCCCCGGCAGGTGTCGCACAGTTCGTCTTTGCGGGCAGCAAAGTAGCTGCGCAGGGCGTCATAATATTTGGCACGGCAAGTGGGACAGCCAATGGAGTTGATCTCCAATCGCAGTCCGGTGACCCCCAGCCGATCAAAGATCGCGGAAGCCAAGGCGATTAGTTCAGCGTCTGCCAGGGGGGATTGGGTGCCGAAGCACTCCACACCGAATTGGTGGAACTCCCGCAGGCGACCGGCCTGAGGCTTCTCGTACCGGTAGCAGCTGTCCAGATAATAGACCTTTTGGGGCAGCGCCTCGTTGCACAGCCCGTTCTCCAGAAATGCCCGGGCAGCACCGGAAGTGCCCTCCGGGCGCAGGGTAATGGAGCGACCGCCCTTGTCGTTAAAGGTGTACATCTCTTTTTGCACCACATCGGTGGTGTCACCCACGCCCCGCTGGAACAGCTCCGTGTGCTCAAACACAGGGGTACGGATCTCTTTGTATCCAAAGTCGGCGGCCGTTTCCCGAGCCGTGGCTTCAATATACTGGATTTTGTAGGCGTCCTGGGGCAGCACGTCCTTGGTGCCCTTAATCGCTTTGGTAATCAGTGCCATAGTTCTTTCTCCGTTCGTGTAATACCAGCAAAATCGGGTGAGCTGGCTCACCCGTTGCGTTTTTAGTGATTGTATTTGGGGTTGACGATCTCTCGCCATTCAAAGTCGCCCCGCTCCACGCCGCGGATCAGCGCCTCTGCCGTGGCAATGTTGGTGGCAAAGGGAATGTTGTGCACATCACACAGCCGCAGCAGGTCGTTGTCGTTGGGTTCATGGGGTTTGGCGGTCAGCGGATCTCTAAAGAAGATCAGCAGGTCAATCTCGTTGCAGGCAATACGGCTGGCGATCTGCTGGCCGCCGCCTTGGCTGCCGCCTAAAAAGCAGTTGATCTTTAGACCGGTAGCCTCTGCCACCAGCTTGCCGGTGGTGCCGGTGGCACACACCTCGTGGCGGCTGATAATGCCGCAGTAGGCAATGCAAAACTGCACCAGCAGTTCTTTTTTGGCGTCATGTGCAATCAGCGCAATGTTCATAATACTTCTCCGTTTCTCTTAGGGTGGTCACATGGATAGGCGCGCCGGGGCGCTGTAGGTTCAGCCGTTTCTATATAAACGGCGGTTGTTTTTTGTTTTACGGTTCATCATACCATATTTTGGCGTTTTATTCAACAAAAAATACAGGTCAGTTCAGCAGGGCTCCGGTTTTTTGATTGGTTTTTTCGTCCGTATTGTTCTGATACCAGTATTTGATGATGGAAGAGGTGATCTCTGCGGTGGAAGTACCGCTGCCTGCCAGCTCTACCACGGAGGCCACGGAGATCTCCGGATTGTCATAGGGGGCAAAGGTGATCAGAAAGCCGTTGTTCTTCTTCACGCCGTTGACGATCACCTGCGATGTACCGGTTTTGGCGGCGACTTCGGTGCGCAGCTGGTTGAAGATTAGCGAGGGTGCACCTTGCGTTGCCACCAGGCGCATACCGCTCTTAACGGCAGTAAGGGTGGATTTGTGCAGATCCAGGCTCTCCTCTATCTTGGGCTGGGCCTCGGTGACAGTGCCGCTGCTGTTGTCAATCAGGCTCTGTACCAGGTGCAGCTGGTAGCGGGTGCCGCCGTTGGCCACAGTGGCGCAGTAGTTACTCAACTGTAAGGGTGTAAACAGGTTGTCAGACTGGCCGATACCCGCCTGAATGGTATCACCGCTTTGCCACACGCCGCCGGCAGCTTCGCGCTCCTCCGGCCCGGCCAGGGTACCGGCAGACTCGGCGATCTCCACGCCGGTCTTTTGTCCCAGGCCAAAGGCACTGGCGTACTCGTTCATCTTGGTAATGCCCAGGCGCTTGGCGCAATTGTAAAAGAAGATATTACAGCTGTCGCGCAGGGCGGTCTCCACATTCTCGCCGCCGTGGGCGTTTTTGTTCAGGCACTGGAAGGTCTGGTCATAATAGCGGAACAGACCGCCGCAGTTGAAGATGGTGCTGCGGGTGATGGCGCCCTCCTCCAGGGAGGCCACTGCCATCATGGGCTTAAAGGTAGAGCCGGGGGCGTAGGTACCCAGGGCAAAGCGGCTCCACAAGGGCCGCCGCCGGTTGGTGGCCAGCTGCTCGTATTTGTCATAGTAATCCGCCAGGTCAAAGGTGGGATAACTGGCGGATGCCAGTACCGCGCCGGTGTTTACATCCTGCACCACCACGGCGCCGGCGGAATTGTAAAGATCCGTTTTGTCGCAGACCTTTTTCAGCTCTTTTTGGGCCAGGGCTTGCAGGTCACGGTCGATGGTCAGCACCACCGTGTTGCCCTGTACCGGGGCTTTGGTGATCTCCTCGGTCACATGGCCGTCCTTGTCTACGGTAACGGTCTTTTCGCCGGGGGTGCCCCGCAGAGCACTCTCCATGGCGCTTTCAATCCCGCTTTCGCCGATCTGGTCGTGAATGCCGTAGCCTTTGTCCTTCAGCTGGGCGTACTCCTCTGCGTTGATCTTGCGCACGGTGCCCAGAATGTGGGGCGCCAGGGTGGAGTCCGTATATTCCCGGTGGGTCACCACCTGTACATCGGCACCCAGGTAACGGCCCTTGTCCTCTTTAATGGCGGCTACCGTCTCGCTGCTCACCTCGTCGGCGATCACTACCGGGGTGCTGATGGAGAATTGCAGCCGGGTCAGCTCGTAGCGCAGGTTGCCGATTTGCAGGGCGGTCTTGGTGTCGTATTGCTCCAGACCGTACTTCTCCACCATAGCGTCATAGCAGTTTTGTGCTGTGGCGTAGGGTTGCAGATTGAACATATCCGCACTTTTCATAGTGGCAATGTCTGTTTTTTTACCGGAAAAGACGATTTTGCCGCCTTTCAGCTTTAAGGGCAAATTTTGAGTGTATTCCTCGCCGTTTTTCTGAAATAGCGCAATGAGATTTTGCAAAATGGCGTTGCGCTTGTCATTTTCCGTAGCGGCAGGGAAGTAGGCAGCGTCCAGAATAATGGAGTTGGTCTCCCTGTTGGTGACTAAGGCGTTGCCGTTGCGGTCCACAATCTCGCCTCGGGCGGCCTCAATGGCGACCTTGTAGGTCTTGACCGTATTGTTTTGGGCGGCATAGTATTCGTGATCCTGAACCTGGATCTTATATAGCGTGGCGGAGAAGCCGATGATCATCACTGCCACCAGCAGCAGGGCAATGACCGAACGGGTGCTTTTGTATCGACTTTGCATCGGCTTTTCTCCTTTCGTTTTTTTATAGGATGCCCATTATTGCAGGGCCTTGCGGTTCAGCCGCTGGCGCAAGGGCCGCAGCAGGAACCAAAGAATGGGGGCAACCACCGCTGTGTACAGGGCACAGGGTAGGTAAAAGGTGAACAGGGTGTTTGTGCCGCCGTCCACGCCCTTAATGAGAATAAAGCACAGCCAGTACAGCAGACCGTACAGGAAGGGCGCCGGCAGAGCAAACAGCATGTGGGTCACAAAGGTACTGCGAATATAGCGCTCCATCACCGCGGACACGCCAAAGCACAGCAGCATAAAGAACAGGGCGTTGAACCCGGCGGATTTGGCCGCGTGCAGGTCCCACACGCACCCGGCAAACAGTCCCAGCAGTGCGGCGGGCAGCTCCCGCTCGCCCATGACCAGCAACAGGGTCACCGGCAGCAGCAAAAAGCAGCGGGCGCTGCCGATTTGCCAAAACAGGCCGGGGGTATTCTGCAACAGGCCGGCGACGGCGATTACCAAACAGTAGACCGTGTATTTTACCGTCTTTTGATGTGTTGTCAGTTCCATTACTTGCCTCCCTTAGCGGGGGTAAAGCCGGTGAGCACCAGGCAGTCGGTAATATTGGCAATGTCCGTGCCGGGCTTGACAATGGCGTAGGTACTGATGTTGGTGGTCTCGTCCGCCACCTCCTCCACCGTGCCAATGATCAGACCCTTGGGTAGTTTAGAGCTGATGCCTGCGCTGGCAATGATGGAGCCGTAGGTAATGTCCGTAGAGGTGCTCAGGTTCTCAAACTTGCAGCAGCCGTCCGCCGCCAGCTTGGCGTCGCCGGTTACATAGCTGACCTCGCCGGAGTTGATGTCATAGGCAGAGACGGAAAAGTCCGGATCCAGCACCGTGGTGACAATGCTGTATGTGGGATAGGCTTTCTTCACAATGCCGATTAGGTAGCGGCCGTAAAGCACCGCATCGTTCTCTTTAACTCCGTTGACGGCACCTTTGCTGATGGTAAAGCTGAGATACGGATCTGCGCTGTCCCGGCCTACCACATCGGCAGCCACATACTGAAAGCCGCTGTTCTCGTTTTTCAGCTCCAGTGCCTCTTTGTACTCCTCATTTTGGCTCTTGATATTTTTATAATCCGCCAGCTGCTCCTGCATTTCGCCCAGTTGGCGTTGCAGCTCGTCAATCTTCTTTTCGTATTCGGTATTGCCCTTGGCGTTGCCGGAGAGGGTGGCCAGCCCGTCGCTGATCTTCTCCGCAGCCCAGTGGGCGGGGGCAAAGACGGTACCCAGTACGCCGCTTTGGGCGGTCTCGCCGTGGCCGGTGGCTGCCGCAATGAGCATACCCAGCACCAGGAGTGCTGCCAGTATGCCTACGGTCTTCACCGGGCGGCTTTTCCAAAATGCTTTCATTATCTCGCCCTTCTCAGTTTGATGGAGGTGCCGATAGCCACGCAGTCGGTGGGGGCGTCCGGAATGTGAATTTTGATTTTCGTTTCCTGCTCGATCAGGTCCGCCAGCCCCCGCAGGGTGCTGGAGCCGCCGGTCAGGTAAATGCCCCGGTCCATAATGTCCGCTGCCAGCTCCGGCAGGGTCACCTCCAGGGTCTCCTTAATGGCACGGATGATCTCCTGCACCGGCTCGGCCAAGATCTCTCGTACCTGGGCGCTGGTGATCTCCATGGCGCCGGGCAGGCCGTCCGTCAGGTTGCGGCCCCGCACTTCCATAGCGCCCTCGCCGTCATAGGGTGCGGCAGAGCCGATTTTCAGTTTAATCTCCTCTGCCATGGGCTCGCCGATAAGCAGGTTGTGGTGCTTTTTGATATAGTCGATGATGGCCTCGTCCATGGCCTCGCCGCCTACTTTAATGCTCTTGCAGGCTGCAATGCCGCCCAGGCTCAGCACCGCCACATCGGTGGTACCGCCGCCGATGTCTACGATCATGGAGCCGGTAGGCTCATATACCGGCAGACCGGCGCCCAGCGCTGCGGCCATGGGCTCGTCGATCAGCTCCACATCCTGCGCACCGGCGCTGCGTACCGCGTCCTCCACGGCACGGCGCTCTACCTCGGTGACCCCGGAGGGCACGCTGATGACCACCCGGGTCTTGGAAAACATGGAGCGCTTGTCCGAGCGGAAAATAAAGCTGTGGAGCATATCCGCGGTCATATCAAAGTCGGCGATGACGCCGTTTTTCAGCGGTCGCACGGCCACAATGGAGCCGGGGGTGCGGCCGATCATTTGCTTGGCCTGGGTGCCGGTGGCAACCACCCGCTTGGTCTTTACATCTACGGCTACCACGCTGGGCTCCCGCACAATAATGCGGCCCTTGCGGTCGCAGATCATGGTGGTGGCAGTACCCAAGTCGATACCGATATCTCTTGACAAAATCATATGTATTCTCTCACTTTCAAAAACAGGGGGCAGTGCCGCCGCCCGCTGTATAAACTTTCAGCGATAATATTATATATTAAATATAAAGGGAACACAACACCCAAACGCCAAAAAATCGAAAATTTATAACTTGGTCATTTTTCGGGTCGGTGTCGGTGCGTGCTGCCGCATTTTTGGCAAAAAAAGACCGCCGCTCCGGCGTACCGGGGCGACGGGTTTTCACTTGTTTTTATACCTGCTCTCGGGCGATCAGATTGATCTGGTTGGAGTAGACAGTTTGCAGCTTGCCGTTTTGGTCGTAGTAATTTACATACCCTCTGGCCGCCCAGTTGTAGCGGTTGGAGAGTTTCTTTATATTCACTACATAGGTCTCCTCCAGGCTGTCAGTATTGAAGTTGCTGGCCAGCATTTTGTTGTTTAGCAGCAGGGTAAAGTCGGTGGGGTCAAAGTCGGCGGCGTCTTTGTAGTAGAACGCTACGCTCACGGACTGAATATCCAGGTAATCCGGCCACCCGGCGGCCATCAAAAAGGAGCCAACATTGTTCTTTTCGTCCAGTTTGTAGTACAGATCCAGCACCGGTGCCCCGTCCTTAGCCGGGGAGGGGGTGGGCAGGGAGGCACTGTCCGCCGTGTAGGTGGGCAGCAGGGTCACATTTTGGCCGCTGCGCAGTTTTTCCAGCACGGTACGCTCGTCACAATCCCAGCCGGTGGCGGTGTAGCCGTAGCGATAGGGCACCTCCGGCAGCAGATTTGCCAGACTGTCCGTTGCCACCCATTCCGCCGTGGTGCGGGTAACGGTGGCGCTGATCCAGCCGCTTTCGGTGGCAAAGGTCAGGGTGGAGCTGCCGGTCTTTACGCACACCGCTTGCAGCTGCGCATTGGTGGTGGCGGTAAAGTGGTAGGTGGTGTTGCGGCTCATATAGCGGTGATTGATCTTGTCGTACCAACCCACAAAGGTGTAGCCGTCATAGGGCAGTGCCACCAGGGTTACGTCGGCACCCTTTAAGGGTTTGTAGCCGCCACAGCCGCCGGTTTGATCGCCTACGGTGGCGGTGCAGGTGCCGTTCAGAGCGGTGATGAACAGGTCAAAGTACGGCGCCAGGTTATAAATGGCAGTAAGCACCGCCGTGGTGCCTGCGTCGATCTGCGCCTGGGTCACATCGCCAGTCAGGTAGGGGGTGTAGGTGTCCACTTCCTTTTGCAAGGCGGCCAGGCTCTCGGCCGAATACTGCGCCTCTTTGCAGGCGGCAGCCAGGGACAACGCCGCTTCCAGCGCACTGCGGTCCACCTCTGCTTTGGGCGGAATCACGGCTTTGCTCTTAAAGGTGATCTTTTGGTCCGCGCCTCGCACATAGCTTAGGTACACGGTATTGCTCACCGGGCAGGCGGTGAGGGTAGACACCGGGCTGTCAATGCGTTCGCCCTCCTGGGTAAAGGTGCCGTTGTCGTAGCGGTACAGCAGCAGGTTGCCGCTCTCCGTATTGGGGCTGGCCACCAGGTACAGGGCGCCGTCCAGGGTGGTCCATGCGGTTTCGCCGCAGGCGATGCCGCTGTCCGGGCCGAGTGTCCAGTTGCTACCGTCATAGATGGCGGTTTGCAGGGTGGAGCCGCCCAAAGACAGGTACAGCTTGCCGCCGCTGCTGATCACATCGTAAAAGTTGCCCTTTACCGTATCGTCAGAGAATTTTTCAAAAGCGGTGCCGTTCCATTTGAGTGCGGTGATCACGCTGTTACCGGAGCGATACAGCAGGCAGGGACCGCCGTAGTCCACCAGCTTGGGTTGGCCGATAAAAGTGCCGGTTACGTAGGTGCTAAGGTCAGTGGCGGTGGTGCCGTCCACCTGCATCAGCAGCAGGTCGTTGTAGTACATATAGCCCACCTGCCGGTTGGTGATGCAGGCCATATACAGCTTGCCGCCGATCACCCGCAGGCTGACCCCGGTGCCGGCGTTATCCACCGTGCGTACCGCTTGCCAGCTGCCCCCGGCGGTTAGGTCGTAGCGCATCAGTCGGGCGGCACCGTTGGTGTCGTTAAAGGCCATATACAGGTTGCTGCCCTGCCGTGCCAGTTGGAATTCGCTGGCAAAGTTCTCGCTGATCTCCGGCGCAAAGTCCGTCCAGGCACCGTTTTCATACTTGCGGGAGCGGATCTTTTTGTTCTCTGCCGCTACGGTGTACAGGGCGCCGTCTACCTCTGTCATGGTTACGCCGTAGGTCATGTTTCCGGTGGCGGCATAGTTTAGATCCTGCCACAGGTCATAGTCGCTTTTTTGCGGAATTTCCACTTCCAGGGTGGCCTGCTGTTTGTCTGCGGATACGGCAATGTTCTTCAGCACAATGCCGGAGTTGCTGCCGTCGCTGAAGGTCAGCGCCCCGTCTGTCAGAGTGGCGCTCATATCCGCAGAGCCGATGGTGCTGCGGGTTTTGCCGGTGCTGTCGTCCTTGTAGGGCAGGTAGGCGTGGCTCACATCCAGTATCTCGTTGCCGGTGTAGCCCGGTTGGCCGGACTGGGGTCGGAACACATAAATGCCTGTGTAGCCCCGCAGGTTGGTCAGCCCGTCCACATTCAGGTTCACCCGGTAGACGATTACCCCGGTGCCGCCGATGCGGCAGTCCAGGGAGTCCTGCTCCGTGTAGTTAATAGGGGGCTTTTTGCGGTATTCTACCACAAAGATTTCATGGTCGTTTAAGGGCGATTTCAGGATAAAGGCCTGGTTTCCGTCAGCGTTGGCCTGGTCATCCAGGGTTAGGGTGCTGTTTTTGGTTACCGTATCTATGTCGATCCAGTGGGTAAAATACATCCGCTCGTAGGCCAAGGGGTACTGGGGCGAGCCGGGGATTACTCCGCCCATTACGGACCAGCTGTATACCGGCCGGTCGTTGCCGGAATTGCGGTACAGGTCCGGGTAGCCAAAGGTGTGCAGGTACTCGTGAGCCAGCAGACTGCTACCCTCGGAGCGCAGTCGGTCGGTGCCAAACACATTGTAGCCGACCACCGGCTTGTTGTTGATCTTGGCAGAGCCGGAGTAGTCGCTTTTGTGGGCTACCAGTGTGGCAGAGGAGGAGGCCTTGCTGGACTGGCTGGCCTTTAGAATCACCATCACATTGTCCACATAGCCGTCCCCGTCCAGATCCACGGCTTTGTCTGCAATAGAGGGCATTTGACGGATCAGACTCTCTATGATTTGGGTGTCCAAATTTTGAACCAGGGCGTCGTTTTCCTTCACCGGTACTTGCAGGGCGTGCACCGTGGTGCCGTCGTACTGGGGAATGGTGTTTTTCATTTGCAGCTGACCGTAGGAAATGCTGCTCAGATAGTTCTTCAGCGAGCGGCCAAAGCTGCCGTCGATGTAGCCTACCAGTTCCCCGGCGTATTGGTCAAAATAGGCGTCTGCCGCCGTCTGCGTGTCGTCTGCAAAGTAGCCGAACAGCACAATGTTGGCCTTGTTGACCGTTTTGTTGCCTGCGGTCTTGGCCTGGGCAGTGATGGGCAGTGCCGTGCATAGCAGAATCATGGTCAGCAGCAGCGCCAAACCCTGTTTGATCTTGTTCATTTTTTGCACCCTTTCGCGCCAAAAAATGGCGTAATTTCTACCCGAATCATACCATATTTTCTATTGTCAAGTCAATGCGCTTTTCGCGTTGACAAACAGAAAACAGACACCGGAATTTCCGGTGCCTGTTTATGTGCAGTATAAATGTGGGCTTGAGTCCTGTAAATGAAAAAAGACGGCGTAAACAAACGCCGTCTTGGTGGTTGCGGAGGTAGGACCGAGATTGCGCACTCGCTACGAAACAGTCCCCCGGACTGTTTCTCCCAAATTTGCTGCTCGTTACACTCGCCAAATTTGGAGCCTCCTCGTCGTCACAAGTTCCATATCGCTCCAAACCACTTTTGTTTATGCGTAAGGCAAAAGTGATTTGTCGCTTATTCCACTGTTCCTCCTCTCCCCAAAAAGGCTTTCGCCTTTCCGGGGACCCCGATGTAGGTTCGAGCCCAAAAGGAAAATAAAAAACAGACACCTATTTGGTGTCTGTTTTGGTGGTTGCGGAGGTAGGACTCGAACCTACGACCTCCGGGTTATGAGCCCGACGAGCTTCCAACTGCTCTACTCCGCGATATGGTTGGTGCACTTCCTCAGTGCTATATCATTATAGCAGATATTTTCATTTTGTCAACACCTAAATTTTGGCAAAGGAAAAATCGATGGCAACCCGGGCAATGAAAAAGCAGCGGGCCACTGATAACCCACTGCTCTCCCATCATCTGCCGATGATAACCTTAACCTGTGCTTAAGCACAAAAATATAATACTATATTCCGGCCAAAAAGGCAAGCGAATTGCAGATATTTAACGAATTTATTTATGGTGTATCATTACAGCGGGTATAAATTTAGCTGTGCAGCGGTAGCGAAAGGCACAAAATGCCCCGATAAAATCCAAAAATAGGCAAAAAACAACCCTGCCGCATGGCAGGGTTGCAAGCGATTTTAACTTATTTTACGCGGCTGATCTCGCCATGCTTTGCCAGATACTCGTCGCTGGCCGGGAAGTGGTTCTTGTAAGTGATGCTTACCACGGCGCTCTTGTCGCGCAGAACGGCTACATTCGCATGGGACACATCTACGGTAACTTCCATATCATAGTCGGCCTCTACGATCTTGCCGGTCTTGGTGTCGATTTTCACAACGCCGGTGCCATTCTTATAATGCACCTTGCAGTTATCGGCAGTGGTGCCCTCAGACCAGGTCAGCGGCTTGATGCTATTAACAACGGAGTCGATGCCGCCCAGTGTATTGAAGAACCGACCCTGAGAGTCCTGACCCTTGTGGCTCATTTCAGCCATCTTAGGCTGGATCTTCATGGTGATGGTGCCGTCGCCGTTGTCCTCAACTACAACAGCCAGCACATCATCGGCAGTCAGAGAAGAGGTGACTAAGCTGTTGCCCTTCTCGTCCACATCGTCCTTCTGCACTTTGCCGGCGGTGGGAGGCAGGGCAGAGGTGCCTGCGTGAAAAATGCCGCCTACGATACCGGGTACCATGCTGTTGATGGTTTTGTTCTCGTTACCGTCGATGATGACGCTGTTAATCTTTAAGTCCTCATCGCCGATGAAGGCGCTCCAAGTCTGCTTGCCCTCCGGGGTATTGAACTCGGCGGTCTCAGCCTTGGTCTTGTTGTAGGCCTCTACATAGTACTTGACTGCGTCCTCAGCGGTGTCCATTTTAATACCGCCGTATGTACCGGCCTGAAACTCGCCGATTACGGACTTGTCCTCAGTAGCGGCGGCGTCGGCAGCTACGGGTGCGGTCTTGGCGGCAGAAAATACCACCTTAACGGCAAAGATAACTGCAACGGCAACCAGTGCGATTAACAAAATGCGGATGATCACATCCAGTGCGGATTTGCGTTTCACATTATAGCTCATAATAAATCCCCTTTCTACAGTATAATAACCGATAGGAACATAATTTTCAACTGCTTTTTTCAAATCTGTCCAAAAAAAATAGAAAATTCCGTTTTCGGTTGATTTTTTGCAGGGAATCCAGTACACTTACAATTAGCAAGTAGTATCTAAAAATACAAAATCCAGAGATACTACCTTGCAGAAGGGGGATTTTAATTATGGCGGAGACGCTGCAAAAAACCAAGAAGAAAGCCGGGCGGGAAAAAACACCGTGCCGGTCGCATTGTGCTGGCGGTACTGGGGGTACTGATCCTGGCCATTGTGATTACGGATGTGGTGGTGTGCCACCATCGGTCGGACCCGGACCACATTCAAACGTACGACACCCAAAACCCGTATGTTTTGGAACAGACAGACATTTCCGGCCACCGCAGCGGCGGCGGGATCGAACCGGAGGAGACTCTGCGTGCCTTTAAGAATTGCGCCGAGAACCCGGACTTCTCCATTGATGTGTTTGAATTTGACCTGCATATCACCAAGGACGATGTGTTGGTGCTGCTTCATGACGACACGGTGGACCGCACCTCGGACAGCCAGCAGGTGTTTGGCGAGAAGGATGTGCGCCCGGAGAACAAGACTTATGACGAACTGCGCCAGTTGAATATGGGAGCGCAGTTTGAGACGGAAAGCGGCGAAAAGCCCTATGCGAACCTGCATGGAGATCAGGTGCCGGACGATCTGCGCATTTTGCGGGTGGAGGACGCGCTGGACTACCTGATCGCACAGGGCAAGGGCGAATATAAGTATATTATCGAGATTAAAAACAGCGGCGATTTGGGCACCCACGGTGTGGACCTGCTCTATAATATTATGAAAGAGCGCGGAATTATCGACCGGGTGATCTTCGGCACCTTCCATAAGGAAGTGAGCGCCTATGTGGACGCCACTTACCAGGATATGACCCGCAGCACTTCCATTGCCGAGGTGGCGGAATTCTGGGCTGCAGCCCTGCGCAATGACGAGAATTACACGCCGCCCTGCAAGGTGCTGCAAATTCCCTATTGCGCGCCGTACAAGAACCTGGGCTTCAACCTGGGCACAGCCACGGTAATCAATTATGCCCACGCCCATGATATGGCCGTGCAGTATTGGACAGTGAACGACCCGGAGGACATGGCCTACCTGGTGGATTTGGGCGCCGATTGCATTATGTCCGATTACCCGGATAAGCTTTATGATACCATGCAGGATAAGGCGTAAATATCCGGCGATGGTGAAAACAGAATAGAATCAGTGTATACCGGCCGGCATTTGTCGGCCGGTATTTTGCGCGGTAATTGACCTGCAAAGTACAGCGGGAGTAAGGCACCTTTCTATGAGGATTTGTGACCGATGTAATATATGATTTGTAGGGCACGATGCCCACATCGTGCCGCAATCCCTCAGTCACTTCGTGACAGCTCCCTTTGCAAGGGAGCCTAAGAGGATGAAACCGATTTGCCTCCCTTGTAAAGGGAGGTGGCTGCGAGCCTGCGAGCAGACGGAGGGATTATGCCGTTTGTATTTTCCGCGGATAGCTTGCTCCTGCCGTGATTGCATAAGGGCAAAAAGAAAAGGAACGGCATTGCCGTTCCTTTTTGCTATACACGATGGATTACAGTACCTTATCCAGGAAGGTGGTCAGGCGCTCGGCCTTGGGGTGGTCGAATATATTCGTGGGGGTACCTTCTTCCAGCACCTTGCCGTCGTCCATAAACAGCACCCGGCTGGCAACCTCCTTGGCAAAGCCCATCTCGTGGGTGACCACCACCATGGTCATACCGTCGTTGGCCAGTTCTTTCATCAGATCCAGCACCTCGCCCACCATTTCCGGGTCCAGGGCGGAGGTGGGCTCGTCAAAGAGCATCACCTTAGGGTTCATGGCCAGAGAGCGCACGATGGCGATTCGCTGCTTTTGGCCGCCGGAGAGCATGGCGGGGTAGGCGTCTGCCTTATCTCGCAGGCCGATCCGATCCAGCAGCCGCAGGGCGTTCTCGTTGGCTTCTTCCTTGTTCATCAGCTTTAGCTGAATGGGGGCCAAGGTAATATTGCCCAGCACGGTCTTGTTGTTAAACAGGTTAAAGTGCTGGAACACCATGCCCATACTGCGGCGCACCTGGTTGATGTCCGTCTTTTTGTCCGTAATGCACTGGCCGTCAAACCAGATTTGACCGGAGGTGGGGGTTTCCAGCAAATTCAGGCACCGCAAAAAGGTGCTTTTGCCGGAGCCGGAGGGGCCGATCACAACGATCTTTTCGCCCTTTTCGATATTTTCGTCTATGCCTTTCAGCACTTCCAGTTTGTCATAGCTCTTGTGCAGGTCAGATACTTTTATCACTTTTTCTCAGGCTCCTTTCCATCAACTTAATGCCCAGAGTGATTACCAGCACGATCACAATGTAGATCAGGGCCATCACCAGGTAGGGGATCATAAATTCGTAGCTGTTGGAGCCAATGCGGTTGAACGCAACATACAGGTCCATAGCGCCTACGAAGCTGACCACCGAGGTCTCTTTGATCAGCGAGATAAACTCATTGCCCAGCGTGGGCAGAATGTTTTTGACTGCCTGGGGGATCACGATCTTCATCATGGTGGTGGCGTAGCTCAGGCCGATGGCCCGGCCGCCCTCCATTTGCCCACTGTCTACGGACAGAATACCGGCGCGCATGATTTCGGAGATATAGGCGGCGGAGTTCATACCGAAGACCACCACGGCCACGGCCACGGAGTTCATGTGCAGGTTCATCAGTGGCATCAGCACATAGTAAAATACCAGCAGCTGTACCACAATGGGGGTGCCTCGGAACAGACCCACATACAGCCCGGACAGCCCGCTAAAGAACTTAGCCACCGGATTGGTGCGGGGAATGACCCTGGTGGTGGCGATCACGGTGCCGAAAACGATACCGATCAGCAAGCCCAGCATGGCGATCTCCGCCGTATTGCGCAGGCCAAGCAGCACCGTCTTGTAGCCGTCGTGATGAATAAAGTAGTCAAGGAAAACCTGGACTTTGTTGCTAAAATTATCCATAAGTTGCGTCCCTGCCGCCAAGGCGGCTTCTTGTCAAAAAATGCCCCACCCCCGTGCGGGGGTGAGGTGCGGATTCGTCTTTGTTTATCTGACCTGATTATGCCACATTGTTGATGGCGGTGGTGATGGCAGCTGCCGGTGCGGCGTCTACGATCACATAATTCAGGTTGCCGTTGATCAGGTCCTGCATAGCCAGAGAGGCGTTGTCATAGCCGACGAACTGTGCCTTCAAACCGGCAAAGCCCATGTCCTTGCTGCCCTGTACATAGGACTGACCGGTGGTGCCGTTCTGGCCGCCGATCTTTACGCTGCTGTCCAGGCCGTTCAGGATCTTCTCCACATCTTCCTTGGTCTTGCAAGCGTCAAAGGTGGTGTCGTCGCCCTTTACAACCACTTTCTGAGAAGCGGAATAATAAGAGTCGGTAAAGTCCACCTGCTTTGCGCGGGTCTCGTTCACGGTCAGACCGGCCATAGCGATGTCGCACTTCTGCTGCTGCACGGAGGTAACCACGGCCTCAAACTTCATGTCCTTGATTACCAGCTCTTTGCCCAGGCTATCTGCCAGCGCCTTGGCGATCTCCATGTCAATGCCATAAAAAGCGTCGCCCTTCTTGTACTCAAAAGGCTCAAACTCGGCGTTGGTGGCAACCACCAGCTGATCCTTGGAGCTGTCCTCGGTGGCGCTGGTCACGCCTGCCGGCTCACCGCTGCCAAAGTAGTGATTGCAGATTTCGTCCAGCTTGCCGCTTTTTTTGAGCTCTTTGATGAAAGCGTTGGCCTTCTCTTTCAGCTCCGGCTGCTTTTTGTCCACGCCAAAGGCGTATTCCTCGTCAGACAGTGCAATGTCGATCACCTTGACCTTCTGGGTCTTGGCGGCCTCTGTGGTGCCCTTGCCATCGTTGCCGCTGTTAGAGGAGCAAGCGGCGAAAGACGCAGCCACAAACAGGACAGCCAGTACCAGGGCAATGACTTTGTTAAACTTCTTCATTGTTTTGTACCTATCCTTTCAAAAAAATGCCGTACAGATACTTATAAATATACGGTTCATCGTGGTTCACTTTAGCACATTCCCATGAAAAATGCAAGAGTTTTCCATGGATTATACGCATAAATATGCAGTCTTTGCATAGCAAATGTATAGGCGCACAAAATGGAACGAAAAACGATACGCTTTTTTGTGCAATGTAGCATAAATCCGCTGCCGTTGACGAACGCCCGCCGGGGCGCTATAATAAGTAATAAATCACGCCCGCCCGGCAAGGGGGGCAAGATAAGAGAGGTACAGTGTGATGATGACAAATATTCCTGAGCTGAAGCTGGGATTGGTGAGCGTGTCCCGAGACTGCTTTCCCATGGCGCTGTCCGTTGGACGGCGAGACGCATTGGCGGCAGCCTATGCCAAGTACGGCATGCTGCACAACTGCCCGGTGTGTATAGAGAGCGAGACGGATGTGGCGCCGGCCTTAGCGGACTTAAAGGCTGCCGGGGTCAACGCCTTGGTGATCTTCTTGGGCAACTTCGGTCCGGAGACGGCAGAGACCACTCTGGCCAAGCAGTTTGACGGCCCGGTGATGTTTTGCGCAGCGGCGGAGGAGAGCGGCGACAGTCTGCTGGATGGCCGCGGCGACGCCTATTGCGGTATGCTCAATGCGTCCTACAACCTGAATTTGCGGGGCGTGCAGGCGTATATTCCCCAGTACCCGGTGGGTACGGCAGCGGACTGTGCCGCCATGATCCGGGACTTTGTGCCGGTGGCAACGGCGCTGCTGGCACTGTCTGATTTGAAGATCATTTCCTTCGGCCCCCGTCCCCAGGACTTTTTGGCCTGCAACGCGCCTATCGCGCCCCTGCACCGACTGGGCATTGAGATTGAGGAGAACAGCGAGCTGGATCTGTACGCTGCGTTCCACGCCCACGCCGGGGACGCCCGCATTCCCGATGTGGTAGCGGAGATGGAGGAAGAGCTGGGCGAGGGCAATAAGAAGCCGGAGATTCTGGCCAAGCTGGCTCAGTACGAGCTGACTCTGCTGGACTGGGTGGAGACCCACAAGGGCGCGCGCAAGTATGTGGCCATTGCCGGCAAGTGCTGGCCTGCATTCCAGACGGAGTTCCAGTTTGTGCCCTGTTATGTAAACAGCCGCCTGACCGCCAAGGGCATTCCCGTGTCCTGCGAGGTGGATATTTATGGCGTGCTGTCCGAGTTTATCGGCACCTGCGTCAGTCGGGACGCGGTGACCTTGTTGGATATTAACAACAGCGTGCCTGCCGATCTGTATGCGGAGAAGATCAAGAATGCGTATCCGTACAGCCTAACAGATACTTTTATGGGCTTCCACTGCGGCAACACCCCGGTTTGCAAGCTGTCCACCTGCGAGATGAAGTACCAGAAAATCATGGCACGCACCCTGCCGGTGGAGTACACCAACGGCACCCTGGAGGGGGATATTGCCCCCGGTCCCATCACCTTCTTCCGGCTCCAATCCACGGCGGATTGCCGGTTGCGGGGCTATGTGGCAGAGGGGGAGGTGCTGCCGGTGCCTACCCGCTCCTTTGGCGGCATCGGCGTGTTTGCCATTCCCCAAATGGGTCGCTTCTATCGCCATGTGCTCATTGAAAAGAACTTCCCCCACCATGGGGCAGTGGCTTTTGGCCATTACGGCAAGGCCATCTTTGATGTGCTGCGGTGCCTGGGCGTTACCGATGTGGGCTTTAATCAGCCCCAGGGTATGCTTTATCCTACGGAAAATCCTTTTGCGTAAATCCGGATCACCCATTGCCCGGCTCTGCAGAGTCGGGCTTTTTTGCGCCTTTTTGCGGTTAAAATGTGGATTTTTGCCCCCGGGGTTGACAAATGGAAAAATTGGATTATAATAACAATTAGCACTCGAAGTCAAAGAGTGCTAATTCTGAAATAACAAAGGTGATTTGAATGAGAAAAAAGCAATTCAAGGCAGAGTCTAAAAAGCTGCTGGATATGATGATCAACTCCATTTATACCCATAAGGAGATCTTTTTGCGGGAGCTGATCTCCAACGCCTCCGACGCGCTGGACAAGCTGTACTTTCGCTCTTTGACGGACGACACGGTGGGTATGAACCGCAGCGATTTTCACATTCGCCTGGCGGTGGACAAGGACGCCCGCACCCTGACCGTGACAGATAACGGCATCGGTATGACCGGCGAAGAACTGGAGCAGAACCTGGGCACCATCGCCAAGTCCGGTTCTCTGAACTTTAAGCAGGAGAACGACACCAAGGCTGCCGACGATGTAGAAGTGATCGGCCAGTTCGGTGTTGGGTTCTACTCCGCCTTTATGGTGGCGGACAAGGTGACTGTGGAGTCTAAGGCCTTTGGGGCAGATACAGCCAACTGCTGGACCTCTACCGGCGCAGACGGCTACACCTTAGAGCCTTGCGACAAGGCAGATTGCGGTACGGTGATCACCCTGCACTTGAAAGAGAACACCGACGAAGAAAATTACGACGAGTTCCTGGAGCCGTACCGGATTCAGGGCCTGGTGAAGAAATACAGCGATTATATCCGCTATCCCATTATCATGCAGATGAGCCACCAGGTGCCGAACCCGGACAAAGAGGGCGAGACCGTGACAGAGGTGGCGGACGAGACCTTAAATTCTATGGTGCCTCTGTGGCGTAAGGCCAAAAGCGAGCTGAAGCCGGAGGACTACAACGAATTTTACAAGCAGCGCTTTGGCGACTATGAGGATCCGGTGGATGTGATGCACTTTAAGACCGAGGGTCAAGCCACCTTTGACGCCCTGCTGTATATCCCTAAGAACCCGCCTTTTGACTACTACACCAAGGAGTTTGAAAAAGGGCTGGCGCTATACTCCAACGGTGTGCTGATCATGGAGAAGTGCCCGGATCTGCTGCCGGATCACTTTAGCTTTGTGCGCGGGCTTATTGACAGTGCAGACCTGAGCCTGAACATCTCCCGTGAGATGCTCCAGCACGATCATCAGCTGAAGATCATCGCCAAGGCCATTAACCGCAAGATCAAGAATGAGCTGACCCGCATGCTGAAGAATGAGCGGGAGAAGTACGAGGCATTCTTTAAGACCTTTGGCGTGCAACTGAAATTCGGCGTGTATGCCAACTACGGCGCCGAAAAGGACGACCTGAAAGACCTGCTGCTGTTCAGATCCTCTGCCGGGGAGGGTATGGTGACCCTGAAAGAGTATGTGGATGGTATGGCCGAGGGGCAGGATACCATTTACTATGCCTGCGGCGACACGGCGGAGAAGATCGCTTTGCTGCCCCAGACGGACGCGGTGCTGAGCAAGGGTTACCAAGTGCTGTACCTGACGGACGATGTAGATGAGTTTGCCCTGCAAATGCTCATGGAGTACGATGGCAAGAAGTTCGCTAACATTACGAAGGACGACCTGAATTTGGAAAGCGAAGATGAAAAGAAAGCCATGGAGCAAAAGAATGCCGACGCCAAGGGTTTGCTGGACACGATGAAAGAGGCGTTGGGCGAGGAAGTCAGCGCCGTGAAATTCTCCGGCAACTTAGGCAGCCACGCAGTGTGCCTGTCGGCAGAGGGTTACCTATCCATGGAGATGGAAAAAGTGCTCAGCAGTATGCCCGGCGGCGGCCAGGGCGCCAAGGCCCAGCTGGTGCTGGAGATCAACGATAAGCACCCGCTGGCAGAGAAGTTGTTCGCCCTCTTAAAGGACGATCCGGAAACGCTGAAGAAATACACCAAGATCCTGTACGATCAGGCGCGGCTCATCAGCGGGCTGGATGTGCAGAACCCCACAGCGCTGGCAGACAGCATTGTGGATATGATGTTATAATCCATATAAAAAACAAAGAACGGCACCGCTTGCAGTTGCAGGCAGTGCCGTTCTTTTTTGTTCAGTCTGTTGTGCGTACCCACACGGCCATTTGGTCCTCCTGACCGTTTAGTCTGCGGCAGAAGGGGATGAACCGCAGGGTGCGGGGCACGGCCTTTGGCGGTGATGTGGTGTACAGATGATCACCGTCTTGCAGACAGGTACCCGCGGCCAGTAGGCAGCCGTCCCGATAGACGATAGGTGATTTGGAGTCCAAAGTAAGGGCGTGGATAGAGGGAGCATCTTGGGTCTCCAGCGCATAGATCAGACCGCCCCGACTGAGTGCCACCCGCCCGGCATTGGCACCTACCCGAGCGTCACTGTACAACAGTCGAACCGTGGGTGCAAAGCAAAAGCGCAGGGTGGTGGGGGCAGTGATCTGCTGCACATAGTAGCCGTCCTCTGCCGTAACAGGTTGGCCGTCCAGGGTAGGACATTTGCACCAGTCCGGCAGACGCAGCCGTAGAGTAAAGGGTCGCTTTAGCCGGGTGATCTTTACGGTGAAGTCACCGCTTTCCGGTAGGGCAGAGATGATTTGCAGATGCCCAAAAGGCGCATCCACCTGCGCACCCAAGGGCAGTTCAATAGCCAGGGTGCTGTCGTCTGCATAAAACCCGTATTGTCCGATCCCGGCAGTGACCCGCGCCACATTGGGTGGACAGCAGGCGCAGTCAAACCAGTTTTGGCGGCGCAATGCCTGGCGTTTGCGCTCCGGTACGGTATCGTTCAGCACACCCTCCGCCTCCAGTGGATTGGCGTAGTAGAAGTGGCAGCCGTCGGCGCTCATGGCTCCGGCAATTGTGTTCCACAGGGCAAGCTCCGCTACGGCGCCGTACGCAGCGTGCGGGTGGCAACGGTACAGCCGCTGCGCAAAGAATACCAGCCCGGCAGAGGCGCAGCTTTCCCCATACGCCAAGTCGTTCGGCAGATAATAGGCCGGACCAAAAGCCTCGCCCACAGCCGTCTGGCCCAGTGCACCGGTCACATACAGTTTGGTGCGACACAGATCTTGCCACAGCGTTTCGCAGGCGGCTTGCAGCGCCCGGTTCCCGGTATGCTCTGCCACGGCGGCTGCCCCGGCATATAGATACACGCCTCGCACCGCATGGCCCACGGCAGTTGTCTGTGCAGTCAGCGGACAGTGGGCCTGGTTATAAATATAGTCGCTGCCGTCGGTGTCAACGCCTCGTTCCCTGTCAAAAAACATCGGTCGGGTGCCCCGCGTGCGGATAAAAAAGTCGGCTGTTTGCAAATAGTCCGCCTTGCCGGTGACCTCATACAGTTGTACCAGTGCCAGCTCTGCCAGCGGGTGGCCGGGATAGCCGGGGAGCTTTCCTCTGCCAAAGGTGCGGCAAATGCAGTCCGCTGCGCGGCAAGCAATATCCAATAGGTCCCGCTCACCCTGCATGGTCCACCGGGCACAGGCAGCTTGGGCCAGATGGCCGAAGCAGTACAGCTCATGGAAGTCCTTTAAGTTGGTAAATCGGTTTTGCAGGCCGTTGATGGAATACAGGGTGTCCAAATAGCCGTCCGTCTCCTGGGCGGCGGCAATGATCTCCACCGCTTCCCGGCTTTTTTCAGTCAGGTACGCTCGGTTGCCGTAGGGTATGGCATAGGCGGCGGCCTCCAGCCATTTGTACAGGTCGCTGTCCTGAAACACCCATCCCATAAAGGCCTTCTCTTGGCTGTTCTTGTCATCATAATACCATTTGTCCGTGGGGTAGGTGGGTCGGGGGCCACCGGCTTTTGCTGCGGCAATGGCATGAGCGGCCTTTTGAAAGTTGGCGATGCAGCTGCTCTTTGGCGCACCGGGCACCTGATCGTGCAGCACCTGCCATTGGTAGGGCAGTACGATGTCAGCTACTGTGCGGATCCGGGGCGCCCAAAAGGGGTCGGTTACGGTGATGTGTTTGGGGCTGATAGGTTCCATAAGCCTGCTCCTTGGGCAAAAAAATAGACCTGTTTTTGTACAGGCCTATTATAGCATATTTTGTTTTAAGCGGCAATGTGGCCGGCGTCCGCAGTGGTGGTGGAAACCAGGCGGCGGGCGGTGGCGTCTTGCCGTGCCAGCCGGGCGCGGCGGCGCTGTCTGCGGGCATAGGCGGCTTTTTTGGCAGCCAATTTCTTTTCCCTGCGGGTGATCACCAGCCCCAGCACGGTGATATACAGCACAAATTCGGTGGCGAACACCAGCTTCATTTGGGTGGGGTCCAGCCAGTCCATCAGTCGGAAGGGCAGGCTCAGCAGGGCGTAGCCCACTACCAGGGCGGTCAGGCTCAGCAGGGCGGATGTGATCAGGTGTTTTACAGTGTATTTTTTCATGGCGTTGTACCTCCTTCAAATTGCAACTTCATTGTAGCAATTCCCAAGGGTGGGCACAATGGGACTGGCAGCAAGAGTACCAAACTTGTCCCTGTTAGTAAATATATTTACTTCACTTTGCTTTCGCCGCTTCTTCCGCTTTGTACAGGGCGGCAGCCACGGCGTGGGCGGCTTCTTCCAGCCGATCGGCAGGCACAGCAGAGGGGGAGACCACCACTATATTTTTGCCGCTTTTCTCTTTTACAATATACAAGGCAAGCCCCGCCTGCTCAAAAGGGGCGCTGTCCGGTAGCATCGGCGTTTCAATCTGCACCTGCAGGCCGTTTTCGCCCACGCGCACCGGATGGTCCGGCAGGGCCTTTGCCAGCAGGGCACACAGGGTCTTGGCTTTGCCGGTGTACAGACGGCGGATTTTTTTGGTGCGGGACTTCATATTCCCGTCCCGCAGGTAGGCGCACAGGGCAATTTGCTCCGTCTTGGACGCTGTTTGGGCAAAGGTGTCTTTCATTTGATGGTAGGCGGCGGCCAGCGCCGGACTGAGCACCATAAAGCTGATGCGAATGCCCGGCAGCAGCAGGGCGGAGAAGGCGCCCATATACACCACATTGCCGCTGCCCAGGGCGTACAGTGAGGGGGTGGGGGTGCTGCTGTACAGAAAGTCGTTTTCAAAGTCGTCCTCGATCACCACCGCGCCGGTATCTGCCGAGTGGGCGCACAGCTCCAGCCGCCGCTGAATGGGCATCACATCTCCCTGCCGGTTCATGTGGGAGGGAGATACATAGATAATGTCTGCGTCCTTGTACCGGGTGCGCACGGTGTAGCCGTGGGCGGCAAACACGGTGCTGCCCTGTACAAAGCTGCCGTCCGGGAAGGACACGGTGCGTCGCCCTTTCAGCAGTACGCAGAGGATCTCCAGTAGCATTTGCACCCCGGCGCCTACCACAATATGTTCCGGCGCAGTGACCACATTGCGCCGCTCTCGCACATAGTCTGCCAAGGCGCACCGCAAGTCGTACTCTCCCTGCGGCTCGCTGTAAGTGAGCAGCCGCTGCCGCTGGCGCAAGGCACTCTTAATGTAGCGCTGCCATAGAGAGAAGTCAAAGCTGGACAGATCGGCGCTGTTGCCGGTGAGATCCAGCCGAGGTGGTGTCTGCACCCGGGGGCGGGGCATGGGAGTCGCCGGTGCCTTAGGACCTCCCGCCACAAAGTAGCCGCTTTGGGGCTTGGCGTAAATATAGCCTTCCGCCGCCAATTGAAAGTAAGCATTCTGCACGGTGGTGCGGCTGATCCGGTAAAGCTCCGCCGCCCGGCGAATAGAGGGCATACGGTCCCCTCGGCGCAGCCGTCCGTCGGCGATCATTTCTTTAAATATGGTATAGGCTTGGGTGTATTTTAGCATAACTGTACCTTAAAAAATCAGTTGTTTTGTGTCTTTTATTCCTGTCAAAATTAGTATATACTATATATAACAGAAAAGCAAGGGGGCGAGAACTTGAAAAACTGCGTGGTCTTTAACGACCTTTCCGGCTACGGCAATTGCTCGCTGATGGCGGCCATTCCGGTGCTGACTGTCATGGGCGTGCGGGTGCACCCGGTGCCTACGGCGGTGCTTACCCGCCAAACCGGCTATGACCGTTACTCTATGAAGGATTTGACCGGCTTTATGCCCCAATTTACTGCGGACTGGCAAGAGGTACAGCCGGACGGCATCATCACCGGCTTTCTCAGCAATCCGGTCCAGGGGGACTGTATTGCGGACTTTCTGGCTGTCCACCGCACGGCGGATACGCTCCTGGTGGTGGACCCGGTGATGGCGGACGACGGCAGCCTGTACGATGGGTTTGATGAAGCACGGTGTAATGCGGTGCGCCGCCTGGCAGCACAGGCAGATGTGCTCACGCCCAATGTAAACGAGCTGGCGCTGCTGTGCGGGGCGGAGTATACCGAGGATCCGGCTGCGGTGCGGCAAATGGGCGCCCGCTTGGCAGAGGATCACCGGGTGGTGGCGGTCACCGGCTATCGGCAGGGAACGGAGATCCACACCCTGGTGTTTGCAGGCGGGGACTGCACAGACTTGGCAGCACCCTTGCGCCCCGGTTCCTTTAGCGGCACCGGCGATCTGTTTGTTTCTGTATTCACCGGCGGCTTGCTTCGTGGCCGGGCGCCGGCACAGGCAGCCAAACAGGCGGTGGATTTTCTCAGCCACGCCATCGCCGTTACCCACGGTACAGACCCCCGGGACGGCGTAGATTTTGAAAAGATTATGGAGGATCTGTTATGAACAAGACGGGAAAAAAGATTTCATTCACGGCGCTGTTCGCCGCTATGGTGTTCGGCCTGACTATGCTGCACATTCCCATCGGTGCCGGCGGCTATATTCATGTGGGCGACGCCATGATTTATCTCAGTGGGCTGCTGCTGGGGCCTTGGGCGTTCCTGGCTGCTTCCATCGGCGCTGCGTTTTCTGATCTTGCCAGTGGGTTGGCCACCTATGCCATTCCCTCTGCCATCATCAAATTCCTTATTGCAATTCCCTTTGTTGCATTATATAATAAGAGCAATAAATTGCTGACGGTGTGGACGGCGCTGTGCACCATTCTGTCCGGTGCCATTACTGTTGGCGGCTACTATGTGGCGGATCTGGTGCTGTACCGGGAGGGCGCCATCGCAGATATACCGGCCAATGCCATTCAGGCGATAGGCAGCGCAGTGGTGTTTATTGTACTGGCGCTGGCGCTGGACAAGGCCGGAATTTACAAAAGATTGAAGGGTTATCTCAATGGCTGATATTGTTTATCGCTATTACGACGGTGTGTATCTGAATATTACAAATCAGTGCCCCTGCAACTGCGCCTTTTGCATTCGCTCTAAGGGCGACGCTGTGGGCGATGCGAAGGAAATGTGGTTTGACACGGAGCCTACCTGGCAGGAAATCAAGGCGGCGATTGACGCTTACGATTTTGCCCACACGGACGAGGCAGTGTTTTGTGGCTACGGCGAGCCCACCAATGCGCTGGACCACCTGCTGCAAGCGGCGGATTATCTGCGCACGGTGAACCCAAAGATTCGCCTGCGGCTGAATACCAACGGCCTGTCGGACTTAATCAACGGCAAGCCCACCGCAGAGCTGCTGTGCCGTCATTTTGACAGCATTTCCGTGTCTCTCAACGAGCCTACGGCAGAGAAGTATGATAAGATTACCCGCAATTGCTACGGCGGCAAGGCGTTTGACGCCATGCTGCAGTTCACTCGGGAATGTGTGGCGCACTGCCCGGATGTGCGTATGACGGTGGTGGATGTGATTTCGCCGGAGGATATTGAAAAATCCCGTCAGGTGTGCGAAAGCACCGGCGCCAAGTTCCGTGTGCGTAGCTTCGCCGCCGGGCGATAAACAAAGCGAATAATGAGTGCTCCCGAGGGTATTGCCCGCTGTGGTGTGCAAAAGAAGTCAGTAAGGCAGGTTTGCCTTGCTGATTTTTTATGCCCGGTTTTGTGGCTGCTTTTGCCCGACCCGGCGCTGTCCGGCATATATGGTGTGACAATGCGTGGGTACACCGCCGGTTGCATTGCCCGGTATATACGAACTACCGGTGTGTGGATATGCACGCCTGGTTCGCTGCGCACATAGTATAGTCTGACGGCTCCCGGCGACAGCTTCCTATCTTCGTCTTTGAAAAAAGGGATTGCGTCCGGGACAAAAATTTGATAAACCGTAAGAGGTTAGTCGCAACTAACTTAGAACGCAGAAAAAAGGAGAACACGCAATGACCCCTGTTTTACAGACTGCCGTAGGGCTGGCCATTCCGTTTGTGGGCACGGCGCTGGGCGCAGCCGCAGTGTTTCTTTTCAAATCCAATATTCCGCCCCGGGTGCAAAAGATTTTGTTGGGCTTTGCTTCCGGCGTGATGCTGGCAGCCTCCGTTTGGTCATTGTTGCTGCCCGCTTTGGAGCTGTCCGGCAGCTGGCTGCCGGTTGTGGTCGGCTTTCTCGCGGGGATCGGGTTTCTTTTGGGACTGGATCAGCTTACGGCTCGGCTGCATTTAGAGCCAAAGCCGGGCACGGCAGGCGCCAATTCATTTTTGTTGGTGCTGGCGGTGACCCTCCACAATGTGCCGGAGGGTATGGCGGTGGGCGTGGCGTTTGCCGGTATGCTGGCAGGTGACGGGGCCATTACGCCGGCGGACGCCTTTGCCCTTGCTGTCGGAATCGCATTGCAAAATATTCCGGAGGGCACCATTGTGGCGGCGCCGCTGCGCAGCGACGGTTGCTCCCGCAGCCGTTCCTTTGTGTATGGGGTACTGTCCGGTGCCGTAGAGCCGGTGGGCGCGGTGCTGACCATATTGCTCACCGCCCTGCTGCGTCCGGTGCTGCCGTTTTTGTTAGCTTTTGCCGCCGGGGCGATGGTGTATGTGGTGCTGGAGGAGTTGAACCCCCAGGCCCAAACCGGCCCCCACGGTCATACCGGCACCATGGGCGCTGCTGCCGGCTTTGCCTTGATGATGGCCATGGATGTGGCGCTGGGCTGAGTCGCCCTGGGGATAAAAAAGGCCGTCCGCTGCTTTGTGCAGCGGACGGTTTCGCTTTTCTTTACGGTTTAGAACTGGTTTTGACCCAGCCTTTCGGCAATTTTTTGTCCGGTGGGGGTGGTGGCCAGTCCGGCCTGTGAGGTCTCGCGCAGGCAGGCGGGCAGCTGGCAGCCGATCTCGTACATGGCGTCAATCACCTCGTCCGGGGGGATCACGCTTTGGATCCCTGCCAGGGCCATTTGGGCGGCCACCACTGCATTGGCAGCACCGGCGGCGTTGCGCTTAATGCAGGGGGTCTCTACCAGCCCGGCTACCGGGTCACACGCCAGTCCCAGCATATTTTTCAGCGCCATAGCGGCGCCCTGGGCGATGGCGTCGTTGTCGCCCCCTGCCAAATATACCAGGCCACCGGCGGCCATGGCGGCTGCAGAGCCGATCTCTGCCTGGCAGCCCCCTTGGGCACCGCTGATGGAGGCGTTCTCGGCGATTACACTACCAATCCCGGCACTAATGCTCATGTACGGTAAGGAAGCAAGCAACCGAAAACAAGAGATAGACCGCCAGCACTACACTATTCCGAACCAAAGACCAAAAGATAAGCATTGTGGGAAAATCTAAACTTTTGGATTTTCCTACAATGCCGACTACGGCGGAATCCTTCCCACTCCTTATATCTTTATTTCCGTATACATTGAATTTGTATTTAGTAAATGCTATAATGTCCCTATTCAAATTATAAATGTGTTGAATTAGTTACATGTACATATTTTTTGTGCCGCATAAATACCCTGTTGAGGTTGTCGTTCTTTGTCCAGATGTGGAAACAATAAAAGGAAGGGAACGATACAGGGAGAAAACAGGCTATTCCGGCTTTACGGTTGAAACCTTATACGATACATTTATGCAGACAACACCACGGATCGGCTTTTGGCTGGACAATTCCAACCAAACACCACAGCAGACAGCAGAAACCATTCTGAACGCCAGAAAGTCGGTATGATTGTTACATATAAGGGGAAGAAAAATTTCTTTTAGGTACTTTCTTTCCTAAAACTAATGTGATATAATAGCATCATTCCAAAAAAGGAGTAAAAAATATGCGGCAAGGTATTCTTAAATAAAACTATAATCAAATAGTGGGAACAAAGGATTATGATAGTCCCTTTTGTGGGGGCTTGGTTTTTTTTACCCAATTTAAGAATACTTTTGCCTTATCAATTTTGACATATCCGAAAAACAGCAATCACAAACAGGTGTATGCTGTATATGTGTATGTCCGCAAATTATAATCCCCAGTGGTAAAAGTATTTTACTGCTGGGGATTTTTATGCCCTTTTGGGGCTGTAAAAGGAGGACAATCACATGAAAATAATCAATATTGGAATTCTCGCCCATGTAGACGCAGGAAAAACAACATTGACGGAAAGCCTGCTGTACACCAGTGGAGCGATTGCGGAACAAGGAAACGTGGATAAAGGAACTACAAGAACAGACACTATGATTTTGGAACGGCAGCGCGGAATTACCATTCAGACAGCGGTTACTTCTTTTTGCTGGAATGATTATAAAATCAATATCGTGGACACTCCCGGTCATATGGATTTTTTAACCGAAGCATACCGCTCTTTATCTGTCCTTGACGGAGCTGTTTTAGTCATTTCGGCAAAAGACGGCGTACAGGCACAAACCCGTATATTATTCCATGCGCTTCAGAAAATGGACATTCCGACAATTATCTTTATAAATAAGATAGACCAAAATGGGATCGACCTGCGGCGTGTTTACCAAAGCATTAAAGATAAACTTACCAGTGATATGATTGTCATGCAGGAGGTTTCCCTGTCGCCAAAGATAACCATGACCGATATTTCTGATTTGGACAAATGGGATATGATTATTTCCGGAAGCGATGAACTATTAGAACGATATGTTGCAGAGGATTCTTTGGATATACAGGAATTACAATATGAAAAGTGCAAAAGAACCAGATGCTGCTCTTTGTTTCCTGTTTATCATGGGAGTGCAAAAGACAATTTAGGAACAGAAAAACTGATTGAAGCGATTACAGAAACTTTCATTACAGAAACAGACGATATTCAGTCTGAATTATGTGGATATGTTTTTAAGGTTGAGTATACAGAGCGGAAAAAACGGCTTTCTTATTTACGCCTGTATCATGGGACGCTCCATTTACGGGATACCCTGCTGCTGTCAAAAAAGGAAAAAATAAAGATTACAGAAATGTGTATTCCGTCAAATGGTGAAATCGTCCCGGTTGACCATGCCTGTCCGGGAGAAATTGTTATTTTAGCTGATGATACTTTGAAACTGAACGACATTCTGGGAAATGAAAAACTCCTGCCTCACAAAACACGGATTGATAATCCCATGCCATTACTTCGGACAACGGTAGAGCCGCAAAAGCCGGAGCAAAGGGAAGCCCTGTTAAATGCCCTCACAGAGATTGCTGATACAGACCCTCTTTTGCATTTTGACATTGATACTGTTACACATGAGATTATATTATCTTTTTTGGGAAAAGTACAGTTAGAAGTTATTTGTTCGCTATTAGAAGAAAAATATCATGTGGGCGTGGCTATGAAAGAGCCTTCGGTTATTTATCTGGAAAGACCGCAAAAAAAAGCGAGCTACACGATTCATATTGAAGTGCCGCCGAATCCGTTTTGGGCATCTATTGGTTTGACTGTAACACCGCTTCCTGTTGGAAGCGGAACACAATATAAAAGCGAGGTATCTCTCGGCTATTTAAACCAAAGTTTTCAAAATGCCGTCATGGAGGGTGTGCGTTATGGAATGGAGCAGGGCTTATATGGCTGGGGAGTGACAGACTGCCAAATTTGTTTTGATTATGGAGTTTATTACAGCCCGGTCAGCACCCCCGCTGATTTTCGTTTTCTTGCGCCTGTCGTGTTGGAGCAGGCATTGAAAAAAGCAGGAACACAACTGTTGGAACCATACCTTTCCTTTACCCTTTTTGCACCGCAGGAATATCTTTCACGGGCTTATAATGACGCACCAAAGTATTGCGCAATCATTGAATCAACCAGACTTGAAAAAGATGAAGTTATTTTTAAGGGGGAAATCCCTGCCCGTTGTATTGGTGAATATAGAAATGATTTGAATTTTTATACAAATGGAAGAAGTGTCTGCATTACAGAATTAAAAGGGTATCAGGAAACTTCCGGCGAGCCTGTGTTTCAGCCACGCCGCCCGAACAGCCGTTTAGACAAGATCCGGCATATGTTTCAGAAGATAATGTAACATCTTGCGCAATGCAAACGTTCATTGCTGGCTATTGCGAAATATCATTGATAAAATCAGCATCAGAGAGGAGGAACCATTTTGAACCAGAAACAGACGGATATTACAACAGGAAAGCAAATACGTCATCTGCGAACACAATCGGGAATGACACAGGAAGAACTGGCTGGGAAATTGAATGTTACCCGGCAGGCGCTATCGAATTGGGAGAGAGATGTTAATGAACCCGATTTAAATACGTTGAAAAAAATTTGTTTTCTTTTTGGAGTCCACATGGACGATTTTGCGAAGGAGGTAATAACAAAAATGGAAACATGTGAAAAAAAGAGAAACGACAATTTAATAAGTATGATATGGCAATTGGACTTTTTTATGGTGTCGGGATATTTCTTGGCATTGGTATTTTCTTTGTTGGCGGTTTTATGACAATGTCGGGTGCAGGGTGGGGAGCATCACTATTTGGCGGTGGCTGTTTTTCTCTTGTATTTGGCTTGATATGCCATGCAGTTATTACATTGAGAAGAAATGACAAATGATGACATATCCTGCTTTCTAGTCTTTTCGGTCATATCGCGTAAAAAAGCCGCTGCTTTTGGCTTTCCAATAGCGGCGGCAAAGGGAAATATCCTTTGAATACCTTACAGAAGAAAAGTTTTGCAGCATTATAAAAATAAAAGCCTATACCATTTTGGAAAGAAAAGATACATAATAGTCAAGACGGCAACAATCAGAAGTTATGGAGGGTAACAATGGAATATAGTAAGGAAGATTTAATGGAAGCAAAAAGGCAAAT
>ENA-OQBD01000073-OQBD01000073.1-human-gut-metagenome-genome-assembly--contig:-NODE-73-length-57688-cov-4.291430_pt1 | contig 57688 bp, 48 predicted proteins | sample MGYA00242742_ERZ504543 | MGnify/ENA primary metagenome ERZ504543 (study PRJEB26092, sample SAMD00036239) | human gut metagenome | host: Homo sapiens | study: EMG produced TPA metagenomics assembly of...
TAGGCATTGCTTGGTAGTTGCAGATACCAACTTTGCGTTTTCGCTTTTGCGCAGCCACGCGCACGGCCGAATCCTTCACAAGGACCGCGTACTCAAAAATTTGGCCAATGTGACCACCTCCAGATAGTTAGAAGGAATGAGTACAAAAACAGAGTACACGAACAGTCGTTCATGCAAAAGGGGGATAGATGGAAAGCAGGATTAACGAAATAGCAGCAAGCAAAGGTATAAGCATATACCGACTTGCTCGCATGGTAGGCATGACTGACCGATCACTTTATAAGTACGAACGAGTTGGCCTCGATAAAGCTCAATTCGGTTGCATGGTAAGGATTGCCGATGCTCTTGGTTGCAGTCTTGAAGACCTCTACAGAAAGGAGAGTGATACCCATTAAGAAATCATGGCATTGGCTGATCCATGAATCCAGCACTAAGCAGTTCGCAGCGGTCGTATCGGCGGCAACAGTTCTTGCTTGTGCGCTGAGTTTCACGGCTGGCTACTTAATCGTAAAAGCATTGATGAATTAGGAAGGAGGAAGAATGGACATTCAGGTATTCAACAATGAGCAGTTCGGTTCGCTTCGCACCTACGAAGATGACGGTCAGGTTCTGTTCTGCGGCAAGGATGTAGCGAAGGCGCTTGGCTATAAGCGCACCGCTGATGCTGTTAGCTCTCATTGTCGTGGGTCGGTAAAACGCAGACCCATCACCGACAGCTTGGGTCGCACTCAGGAAGCGGTATTCATCAGCGAACCAGACCTTTATCGCTTAATTACTCACAGCAAGCTACCAACTGCTGAGAAGTTCGAGCGTTGGGTTTTTGAGGAGGTCCTACCAGCTATCCGCCGTACTGGTGGTTACATGGTCGCCAAGCAGGACGAAACACCTGAGCAGATCATGGCACGCGCGGTATTGGTTGCGCAGGATACTATCGAGCGCCAGAAAAAGCAGATCGACGAGCTTAAGCCTAAGGCTCTGTTTGCTGATGCGGTGGCGGCAAGCGATGGTACCTGTTTGGTGGGTGAGCTCGCCAAAATGCTCAAGCAAAACGGCGTAAACATCGGGCAAAATCGCCTATTTTCGTGGCTTCGCGAAAATGGCTATCTCGGCAAGACAGGAAGCAACCGCAACGTACCCACGCAGCGTTCAATGGAGCAGGGGCTGTTCCGTATTAAGGAGACCGCTGTTACTCACTCAGATGGTCACGTAACCATTAACCGCACGCCAAAGGTAACAGGTAAAGGCCAGCGGTATTTCATCGAGGCATTCGCCAAACGAGGTGATCTCGTTGGCTAACCAAAAAAAGAGCCAGGCGAAAACGCCTGACCCAACCCAACCCAAGTATACACCAGTTATTCCAGGGCTGAAATACATACCAGTTGGCAAGTACGCAGAGATATTCGGCGTCAGCCCTGCAAGCGTGCGGCGCCAATGCGTCAAGGGAAAAATACCTGGAGCTATTAAGTTTGAGCGTCTTTGGCGCATCCCTGTTAAGGAGGAAGACTTTCCATGCTAGAAAACACTATGCTTGCAGATGCAATTGTATGCGTATTAGCTTTGGCGTGCTTCCTTGCCTATGGATACTACTTTACGCATAGGGGCTAGTAATGGAGTACCGCTTCGAGATTCCTGGCACGCTGCCGACGCTTAACGAGTACGTTAACCGTGAGCGCACTAATCGCTTTTCCGCTGCAAGCTTAAAACGCAAGACGCAGGATTACATAAGGGCGTTCATCCTGGATGCGCCTAAGTTTCCAGGGTATGTAACAGTGTGGTTTGAGTGGATTCGCCCCGATATGCGCAGCGATAAGGACAACGTGGCGTTTGCAAAGAAATTCGTCTTGGACGCGCTCCAAGAAGCAGACGTGATCACTAAGGACAGTTGGAAGCTATGCACTCCATATGATCGCAAGTTCGCCGTCAACAAGAGCAATCCTCGCACGGTTGTTGTTATCACCGACGAGGTGATCTAGTGACGCGAAAGGGCGCTAAACAGTTCGGATGGACTACCGCAGATGAGCAGTTCTTGCTCAAGTACGCAGGTGTTCTTACCAGGCGCGAGATATGTAGGGAGCTTAAGCGTTCTCGTAAATCTGTGGAGCATAAGGCAAAGCGTTTAGGTATATCGCTTCGCTGCTTCGTGAGCAAGCTCACATGGTGCAATAACTGCGCAACCTGGCGCACCACGGTATCGGAGCGGACAGGGTACTGCCGAGTATGCGCCAAGCGCGAAATGCTTGCCAGAAGCGAACAGCGCGTAAGCGACGAGCTTGCGCACCTGAACTTTAATCAGCGCACGATCTACCTTAACGAAGAAGCTCATCGCGGAACAAGACAGCCTCCACCAAAGCCCGTCAAGCAGCCATCAACGGTTGGCAGTCTTTATACCCGAAAGAAAGCCGAAGAGCAGTACCAAAAGGACTTAGAGCGGTGGGAAATCGCTTGCTTGGATCAGCTTATTAACGCTAACAAAACCAGACTTAAGCGTATCCGTCAGAAGCTTGGAACTAACCCCAGAAAAAAATCTAAATAAGTGGGGGTTTTTATTGAAAGTGCTGGTCATTAACGATTTTCACAACGTCAGCAAAATCGTAAGGAGAAATATATGCAACTAGAAGTAGTCAACATCGAGGATGTATATCCCGATGAAAATAATCCTCGCCAAAAGTTCGACGGCATCGATGAGCTTGCTGAATCATTCGAGCTGAACAAGGAGCGGCCTGGCGAACCGTTTACACCACCAATCTTGGTACGCGATGGAGGAATCTATCGCATCGTTGACGGTGAACGCCGCTATAAGGCCCTCAAGAAACGCCGCAAGACCAGCTTTACGGCCAACGTATGCGACGACATGGACGAAGCCAACACGCTCATGGCCATGCTCGCAACCGATAACAAGCAGCCGCTCTCTGAGCTTGAAAAGTCCCGTGGTGTCCAGCAGATGCTGCTATTGGGTGTTGATCCAGTACAGGTCGACAAGACCACCAAGGGAGCAAATGCAAAGCGAATCAAGCGCACCATGGATAAGATCGGCGATGCAGCTGAGGATATGACGCTTGATCGCATGCTTGCAATCGATGAGTTCGCAGACGACCCAGACATTGTCGAAAAGCTAACCAACTGCACCGATAAAGCGTGGGAAGGCATTGCTGACAATGCCCGTCGTGAACGCAAGACCAAACAGGAAATGGCAGCCATTAAAGAGGCTTTAATTAAAAAAGGCTACCGTGTGGTCGATGAGCAGCCAGAGGACTATTACTACAATGGAGCCATACGCAGGGCAAAGGATGTTGAAGCAATCAACGATGATCCCAACGAAGTAGTATTCAAGCTCAATAGCTACGATGGCAGGTCCTACGAGAAGCTCAAGTACCGCCCAGACAACAAGAAGAATAATGAGCAGATTGCCGCTATAAAGAAGATGAAGGATGACATCCGCGAATCCGAAGAGCATCGTGCTATCTGGTTCGGCGATAGGCTCGACAATCCTGCTAAAATTCCCTGCCTTGTTGAGCTTTCAGTCAAGGCATTCTACAACTACAACAGCCAGATTCTTGATCATTACGCAGACGATCTTCAAGTTGACCTCGAATGCGATCCCTGCAAGCTGGCACTAATAGTCGGCTTCGAGCATTCTCATCGATCCCTTGTTGCTTATGCAGGTGAAGTAATGGGAGCAAAGATTAGCCAGTGGTATGCAGAGGGCTTTTACGATTACTGCAATGTCCTCGATGCGTTCATCCAGGACGGTTACAAGCCTGAAGCTTGGGAGTCGGAGCTGTTCGCCAAGATTTATGCGGCACGCGACCGCGCTAAGGAGGCGATGGACAATGCCTAAGCCTTACCGTGAGATTCGCTTTACTGGCACTCCTGACGAGATTAACGCGCAATGGGTAGAAGCACGAAAGAATGGCATCGGCGGCTCTGATGTGGCGTCCATTATGGGGCTTAACAAGTACTCGTCACCGCTTTCTGTGTGGCTCATCAAGACGGGTCGCGAACCATCACCAGACCTCTCCGACAACCAAGCGGTTGAGTGGGGTAATCGCCTTGAGGATGTCGTAGCAGACAAGTTTGCCGAAGAGCACACGGAGCTCAAGGTATACCGTCGCAACGCGACCATGGTCTCCCTCGAGCGTCCTTGGGCATTTGCGAATATCGACCGCTGGGTGACCGACGGCCACGGAAACGTGGGAATCCTTGAGGTCAAGACGGTTGGCATGCGCCGTGCTGCTGACTGGGACAACGGGGTTCCGCTTTACTACCTAACGCAAGTAACGCATTACATGAGCGTAACGGGCTACCAGTACGCATGGGTGGCAGTGCTCATTGGCGGTCAAGAATTCCGAGAGTATTTCATCGAGCGCAACGAGGACGACATTCAGGCTGTAAATACCGCAGTTGATACCTTCTGGCGCGACTTCGTGGAGACCGATACGGCACCGGCGCTCATTGGCAACCAGCCTGAAGCTGACTCGATCCTGCATCAGCACGAAGACCCGTCGACCGAGTACCTGCCGATGCTCGATATGGACGTATCCATGATCGACGAGCTGCAGGAGATCAACGACCAGATCAATGATCTTAAGCATCGAAAGACGCTTATCGAAAACACCATCAAGGACTTAATCGGCGACAACAAAGGCATCGAGACCGAAACGAAGCGCATTACCTGGGTGCGTTCTACGCGCTCAAGCTTCGACAAGAAAGCATTCGAAGAAGCTAATCCAGGCGTGATCCAGGACTACATGAAAACCAGCGTAACAAACGGAGGACTACGTATCTCCGTAAAGAAAGGGGCATAAATGGGACAACTAGCACAAGCAACGCAAGGACAGCAGCTTCAGGCAGCAGGACATACTGCGCAAAACGGTATCGCCGAAATGCTCAAGCATGCATGGCCACGCATCCAGGCAGTAATGCCGTAAACATATGAGCAAGTGAGCGTATGTTTCCAGATTGCGGTTTCTGCTATCAATACCACTCCAAGGCTTGCTGAATGCAGCCCAGCGACGATTCTAAGCTGCGTTATGAAGTGTTCTGCACTGGGACTTGAACCATCAGCTGTTGACGGCTTAGGACGTGCTTATATCCTGCCTTATCGCTCAAAACAAGGCATGCAGGCGCAACTCATCTTGGGTTATAAGGGTATGATCGCGCTCGCTCGTCGATCTGGCGAGATCAAGGACATTAGCGCCCGTGCGGTATACGAGGGCGATGAGTTTGACTACTCGTTCGGCTTGGATGAGCACCTGAGCCATAAGCCAGCAGCCCGCAACCATAAGGACGGCGAGAAGCCTACGCATGTCTATATGGTTGCTCATTTTAAAGACGGCGGACATTACATGGACGTGATGACGTTCCAGGAGGTTGAAGCCATTCGCAAGCGTTCCAAAGCTGCCAATAATGGCCCCTGGGTAACCGATTACGAAGCCATGGCAAAGAAAACCGTAATCCGCCGAGCTTTCCCCTATTTACCCGTGTCAGTTGAAGCTCAAAGCGCAGCAGCATCTGACGAAACGTCGGGCGGCTATGTGGATCAGTTGAGCTTTGAGCCCATCATGCCAGCAGACGAGGAATCGGCGCGCAAGGATGTACTTGAGGTTGTCCAGGACACCGAACCAAAGGGCCTGCGCAAAGCGGTCTGCAAGTCATGCGGTACCAGCATCGATGTGGCGGCGGATGCCAGCTTAGAAGACGTCACAGCCAACATGCCTCCTTGCTGCGAAACGATGCAGCTTGAATGGGCGGAGGAATAGCCATGAGCGTCAGGACGGAGCAGGACAACCTGCATGTAAACGCTCTGGTTGTGGACGAGGACACGCTCAGGTATGGCGGAAGCCTCTTCCTGAGAAGTCAGGACGAACCATGCTCCGTGGTCGAGGCGTGGGATGGTAAGGGGGGCGTCCAATGCTCTGCATGTGCGACGCACGAGATAAGAGAAGCATTTAATTACTGCCCGATGTGCGGGCGAAAGAAGGTGGGCAAGTGAGCATTAATCGTGTAACCATTACTGGCAATCTTACTCGTGATCCTGATTTGCGTTCCACCGCAGGAGGGATGCCTGTTTTGGGGCTTGGTGTAGCGGTAAACGACCGCCACAAGAACAGCGCAACAGGCGAGTGGGAAGACTATCCCAACTTCATCGACTGCACCATGTTTGGCACACGAGCCGAGAAGATTGCAGGCTATCTGTCTAAGGGTTCCAAGGTTGCCATCGAAGGAAAACTTCGCTGGAGCCAGTGGGAACGCGATGGGCAAAAGCGTAGCAAGATTGAAGTTATTGTTGACGAAATAGAGTTTATGTCTGCTCGCAACGATAATGCTGCGCCACGCAACACTATGAATGCTCCTATGGCGAATACAGCTCCTGCAGCAGCGCCTATGGCAGCTCCTGTAGTGGATGCCTCTGTATACGATACCGACATTCCGTTCTAATCATTCGAAAGAGGTTTACATGTCTGACTACACAAAGCAGCCTCGTCGAAAGTACTGCCAGTTCTGCAAGGATCATGCAGAATATGTAGATTACAAAGACACTCAGATGCTGCGCAAGTATGTTACTGATCGTGGGAAGATCAAGCCCCGTCGTGTTACGGGCGCTTGCACCCAGCACCAGCGCGATATTGCTAACGCCGTAAAGCGTGCACGCGAAATGGCTCTTATGCCCTATGCAGTGCCTGCAGTAAGCGGCCGCGGTGATCGTCGCAATCGCTAAGAGGAGGATGAAATGAAAGTAATCCTTTTGGCAGAAGTTAAGGGTAAAGGCGGAGAAGGCGACGTAGTAGAAGTTGCTAACGGCTTTGCTAATAACTATTTATTCCCTAAGAATTTGGCTGTAGCTGCTACTAAGGGTAACTTAAAGCAGCTCGAACAGCGCAAGCACAACATTGCTACGCGCGAAGAGAACCGTATCGCTGAAGCTAATAAGACCAAGGAAATCCTTGATGCTCTTACCGTAAAGGTTGAAGCTCGCGTAGGCGAAGAGGGTGTCCTCTTTGGTTCCGTAACAGCACAGATGATCGCTGACGCTGTTAAAGCACAGGCAGACATTGATATCGATCGCCGTCGCGTTGAAATCAAAACTGCGATCAAGTCTGCTGGTACTCATGAGGTAGCAATTCAGCTGTATCGCGACATCAAAGCTAACTTAACTATTCTTGTTGGCGATGCTGATACTTTTGCTGCTGCAGAAGCAACTGAAGCACCTGCAGAGGCTGAAGCTGAAACTGCAGAAGAAGCAACGGAAGAAGCTGCTGAGTAACACGTGCTTGTACGTGCTTTTAACGTATAGCTTTAAAAGGTCGTTTAGTCTTACTAAGCGACCTTTTTGTATAATTGCGTAATCTAAGCAATTAGGTAAGGATGGACAATCGTGCCGGATTCTCAAAACAACACCACTTCAGATATTAATAAAGCGTTTCCTCAAAACGTAGAAGCTGAACAGACGGTACTTGCCGCCTGTTTGCTTTCGACGGGAGTATTTGAAGAGGTATCTTTGAAGCTGAAACCGGAAAGTTTTTTCCGTCCTGCGCATCGTATTATTTTCGAAACTATGCGAGAGATGAATTCTCGTTCCATTCCAATCGATGTTATTTCTGTTTCTGACAACTTAAAAGCTACAGGTCAGCTTGAAGCTATTGGTGGTCAGTCATATTTATTGGAATTAGCGGATAATACTTTTGCCTTTACGAGCTGGCAACATCATGCAGAAATTGTAGCGCGTGATGCCATGCGTCGTGAACTTCTTCGTGCGTCAGCGCAAATTACTTCACTTGCATACGATTCCCCTGCAGATCCAAAAGAGTTGGTATCACAAGCGGAAGCGGCACTGTTTAACGTTACGGAACAAACGGTAAGTTCAACTTTTAAAGATATTCAGACTTTGGTTATTGAGGCTAATGACGAAATTGCTGAAATGGCAAATCGTGCAGGCACTATGCAAGGGGTTCCTACAGGCTTTACCGATGTCGATAAACTGTTTTGTGGTTTACGCGGTGGAGACCTTATCATTTTGGCAGCGCGTCCTGCAGTAGGTAAAACTTCATTTGCTATGAATTTAGCAACCAACGCTGCCAAATTGGGTTCAACCGTAGCATTGTTCAGTTTGGAAATGTCTTCAGTACAAATCACACAACGTGTGTTAGCGGCTGAAGCAGGTATGAGCCTTTCTCGTTTACGTGGAGGTATGCTCCAAGATAGTGACTGGAGTGAATTGGTGCGTGTTTCGGCGGAGCTTTCGCAGTTTGACCTTTATGTCGATGACTCACCTTCGTTATCTATCGTTGAATTACGTACTAAAGCTCGCCGCATGATGCGTAACAAAAAACAGGGACTTATTATTGTTGACTATTTGCAGTTGATGCAACCGGTAATTCCGCACCCCAATAATCGTGCGGTTGAAGTCGCAGAAATATCTCGAGGTCTAAAAGTTCTTGCAAAGGAATTAAACGTACCAATTTTAGCGCTCTCTCAGCTTTCTCGTGGTGTTGAAACACGTACCGATAAGCGTCCTATGCTTTCTGACTTGCGTGAGTCAGGTTCTATCGAACAGGACGCGGACATCGTAATGTTTCTTGACAGAAGTACTTCGGAGGCGGAAGCAGAATCGGATAAGCGTCCTGATTGGGGTATGGCAGAACTTATTGTTGCGAAGCACCGTAATGGACCCACGCGAGATATTCCTTTGACCTTTATTCCTGAATTTACTAAATTCACCAATCATTTTGATGATTCAGGTTACTAAGCATTATTTCTGAGCAAGTTTGGTATCCTTTCGCGTTACACTCTGTGTATGGATGCCGTCACTTTTATACATGCAGCTGATCTTCATTTAGGAGCGCCATTTAAGGGGCTTCGTACCATTGCGCCAGAGTGGTCCGAAGTTCTTTTACAGGCAATACCAGAATCTTTTCGTAAGGTGATTTCGACTGCTCTTGCTGAAAAGGTTGATTTCGTGGTAATTGCAGGTGATGTGTTCGATAATTCGCATCCTTCCTATGCAGATTTTTCTTTGTTTGTTAAAGGATTAAAGCAGCTTGATGAAGCGGGTATTCCCGTTTATTTTGTTACAGGAAATCACGATCCTTACCTTTCTTGGGATAACTCTTTTGCTTCATTGCCACCTAATGCTCATCTCTTAGGGGCAACTAAGCCAGAATTTATTTGTTATAAACGTGACAACAAACCACTTGCTCTTATTGGAGGCAGGGGATATTACACACAGTCATGGCCCGCTGATGAAGACATTTCAGAAGGTATTTCACGTGAAACAGCCATCAATGACCTGGGGATTTACGCGCCTTTTATGATTGGAGTTATCCATACTGGTCTCGATATTGACCTTACCCGTTCCCCAGCAAACCCTAAAAAACTTCTAAAGCGTGATGTTGATTATTGGGCTTGTGGTCATGTGCATCAACCTCGGATTCTCCCTTCAAAAGAGGATCCTCGTATTGTGTATGCGGGATGTCCTCAAGGAAGAGACATGAAAGAAGAAGGAGAGCATGGCGTTTTTAAAGTAACGCTCTGTGCTGAAGGAGCTTCTGAAATATCACGTAAAGTTGAGTTTATTCCAACGGCGAAAATCGCATGGCAACATATCGTTTTAGATATTTCTGATTGCGCTACTATTGCTGATATAGAAGAGAAAATTATCAGTACCGAATTTGCTTACAATGCACAAACCCGTGTACAGAGAATGATATTTCGCATTACGCTTGTCGGGCGCTCTTCTCTTCATACTGAGTTGTCTCCTGAAGTATTAAAAGATATTCAGGCTGTTTTAAATGATGGCTATCCGTTTTTTTATGTTGATTCCCTTGTGAATAAAACATTGCCTTGTCTTTCTTATAAAACGCTTCGAAAAGAAGGATTATTTCCAGCGGTTTATCTTGAAGCAATGGATGATTGCCGAAATCAAAAAGAAGAAGTTCTGCTTGATTTGGAAAAATCATTCTATCAACGAGATATTTCTTTGCCGAGCTCTTTGGAAGGAAAGTATGAAGAGCTTTGCGACGAGGCAGAAACGTTGGTTCTTGATCTGTTGGGGCAGGATGATAAGTGATGGCAAAAAAAGCATGGGAAAAAACAAAACCATCACGGAGTAAAAAACATCAAGCGGAATCAAGCGTTTCCTCAAAGTTTTTTCTTGAGCATATAAAAATGACCAGCTTCGGGAAGTTTGCCAATCTTATTGTGGGCCCGTTTGGACCTGGTATGAATGTGGTGTTTGGTCCTAATGAAGCCGGTAAAACTACCCTTAATGAATTGGTTAAAGGGGTTTTATTTGGCTGGCCTATAGCGCGTGGCGATGCTAATCCCTATCGTCCGGAAAATAGCGAACGATCAGGAAGCTTGTTCTTCAAAAACACCTTATCTGAAGAGGTAATTGAGCTTAAAAGAGTCAAAAATTCTGATGAGTTAAATCCTCCTGCACCTCTTCTCACTAACATCGATAAAGAGACGTACGAGACTATGTTCTCTCTTACCAGTGATGAATTGTTGAGACTTGATAGGCATAGTGATATTACCGCCCGCCTATTAACAGCGGGATCAGGCACCTCTTCTTCGCCAGCCCATGCTTTAGAAGAAATAACAAAAAGGATTAAAGCGCTTACTTCTCGCTCTTCGCAAGTTCCCGGGGCGATTGGCGCTCTCAAGTCTGAGCAGGCTCAAATTCGGCAAGTGGTTAACGAACAAAAAAAGGAAGCAGATGCCTTTCGGGAAGAAGAGCTGCTTTTAGCTTCATTGCGTCCTCGCAGAGAAATGATGCGTGATACCCAAGAGCGATTAAATAAAGAAATAGAAGAACTCAACCAAGCGGCGGCACATATTTCTTCGATCGATAGAAGAATCACTTCTTTAGAAAAGGATCTCGAAGAGTCTATTCAAAACACTCCTTTAGCAGAGAGTGGGCAAGATCCTGTTCCTGATGAGGATATTATCGGCTTAATCAATTTAAGCCAGGCAGAAGAATATCGTCTTCGTGATGCTTTAGATGAGTTTGATGAACGTCGCGCAAAGTTGGAACATAGCGTAGATAAGGCTCATGAGGCACTGAATGCTTCTCAAGCAGATTTTGAATTCCATATAGAGGATGGCAGGTTGCAGCAAAATTATGCACGCGCCCGAAAACAGCGTTGGGTACAACTTGCCTTTGCAATTGTGGTTCCTCTTATTATGGCGCTGATTGGGTTATACAGTATTGATCTTGCGCGAAAAGCTGTGGGCGCAACCTATTTTATTGTCGGGATAGTATTAGTACTTGCTGCGCTTCTTCTTGCTGTGGTGGGAATAGTGATAAGTACCCGTCCGACAAGAACAGAAGAAGAATGGGAAGATGAACGTTCTAAAAAAGAATGGGTAATGCAGCAGGATTTGAAAACGCTTGAGGTTTGTCAGCGTCAAGCCCAAGAGTATGCAGCAACGATAGCTTCTTTTTTAGAAGAACACGGTTTATCTGCAGCGCTTGGTTCTACGCGTCGTGCTCGTAGGTTATTGGATCAAGCGCGGGAATATCGTGCTGCCTGCGATTTAGCTGAACAATCAAAGCAAGCCCAGGCACTTCATCATACATCACTCCGACGTGAAATAGCTCAAGCCCGTCAAGAACGAGAGGACTTTTGTCTTCAGCTTGGCATTGATGCTTGTGCAGAGGTAGATGAGGTTACTCAGCTGATAGAGAGAAAATCGACCGAACGCAGCAAGACTGCGCAAATTATCGGAGAAACCGAGCGGCAAATTGGAGAAATAACCGAACGCCTTAATGCTGCAAGAAAAAATAATTCTTTCGATGAGGTTAAATTTCAAAGCGCTTCAATAGAAACCCGTCTTAAAGATTCTTATCGCGAGTTGGCGGTTCTTCTTCTTGCAAAACACACGCTTGAAGAAGCAATAGCTCAGTGGGAACGAAAGAGCCAACCTGAGGTATACCGTCTGGCGTCTCGTTTATTTTCACAGATGACTGACGGTATGTGGCAAACGGTACGTATGAATGCTCAGGGGGATATCGAAGTGGTCGATGCAATTAAGACTACCCGATCGCCTCAGCTCTTATCGCTCGGAACAAGACAACAGCTTTATCTAAGCTTACGCATTGCTCTTTTAATAACGGCGGAGAATGTTGGGCGTGGACTCCCTTTGATGTGTGATGATATTTTGGTAAATTTCGACGATGCTCGTCGCATTCAAGCAGTGCGAGCACTTCTGGAGCTTGCGAAAAAACGACAAGTTATTTTATTTACCTGTCACCAAGATATTGCAACCTTGGTGTGTAATGCTGATTCAAACTCTAAATTGATTGAACTGTAGTATTATTCCTTTGTTGGGGTAGGTTTTAGCTTGATTTATCGCGTAAAATTTATCCTTGTGCAAAGGTAGCAATAAGCTTTGCAAGTAGGTATTAAAACATCGAAAGGACCTTTCATGCCAAGCACGGTTCTCCTTGGTGCTCAGTGGGGCGACGAGGGAAAAGGCAAAATCACTGATCTTATCTCAAGTGATTACGATTATGTTGTTCGATATCAGGGAGGAAATAACGCCGGGCATACCGTAATTCATGGTGACACCAAGCTCGCGTTGCACCTCATTCCTTCAGGAGTAATGTATGACCACATCACCCCTGTCATTGGAAATGGCTGCGTTATCGATCCTAAAGTTCTTGTTGAAGAAATGAAGATGCTGGAAGACTCAGGCTTCCCCTGTGATCGCCTTCGCATTTCTTGTGATGCGCATATCATCATGCCGTATCACATTGATTTAGACGGCGCTTCAGAGCGTCATTTAGGAAAGCATAAAATTGGCACAACGAATCGCGGCATCGGTCCTGCTTATGAAGATAAGTTTGCTCGCAGTGGTATTCGCGTTCAGGATTTACTGGATGAAAAGATTTTCCGCGAAAAACTAGAAGCAGCACTCGCAATTAAAAATCAGATTCTAACGAAAATCTACGATCTGAAACCTTATACGGTTGATCAGATTTGCGAGATGTATTTACCTTACGCTGAAGTCATGCGCAAGCATATGGCGGAAACCACCCAAATGCTCAACGCTGCTCTTCGTGAAGATAAAAACATTCTGTTTGAAGGTGCTCAAGGCACCATGCTTGATATTGACCATGGCACCTATCCATTCGTTACCTCGTCTTCTTGCTGTGCGGGTGGCGCGCCTACGGGCTCTGGTGTTGGGCCTAAAGCTATTGATAAAGTGCTTGGCATTGCAAAAGCATATATAACCCGTGTTGGTTCTGGTCCTTTCCCGACCGAACTTCATGACGAAACAGGAGAACTCCTCTGCAAAGTAGGAGGCGAATACGGAGTAACTACCGGTCGCAAGCGCCGTTGTGGTTGGTTCGATGCAGTGCAAGCTCGCTATGCAGTAGAAGTTAATTCAATGACTGACATGGCATTAACCAAGCTCGACGTTCTTTCTTGTGTGCCTACCATCAAGGTATGTGTTGGGTATGAAGCTGACGGTGTTCGTTATGATTATTTCCCCATGCAGCATTCAGTGATTTATCCTAAAAATGTAACTCCTATTTATGAAGAACTTCCTGGTTGGGAAGGTGTCGATATTTCCGATTGTAAGAAATTCGAAGATTTGCCTGCTAACGCTCAGCGTTATGTTCAGTATCTTGAAGAGGTTACTGGAGTTCATGCTTCCATCATTGCGGTTGGTCCTGATCGAAATCAGACAATCTTTAATGGTTGGGAAAGCCGCTAAAGCTATGCGTTGCATGAAAGAATACTAAATTAAGAAAGCACCTTCGTGGGTTTCTGCGGAGGTGCTTTAATATAGGGAAGGAAATTGCGAATTTAGAATCGCAATTTTAAAAACTAAGTTGTTCGAGGGGCTAGTCTCCTTATTGAACGAAAGGTGAAACAGTGAACATTCTTGTTCTTGGCGGCGGTGGCCGCGAGCATGCCATCGCGTGGGCATTGTCTCAGTCTCCTCGCTGTGATCAGCTCTATGTTGCCCCTGGTAATGGCGGAACAGCATCTATTGCTCAGAATGTAAAAAATCTCGCCGTTGAAGAGGGCGATGCTGTACTTTCTTTTGCGAAAGATCATGAAATTGGATTGGTAGTAGTTGGCCCTGAAGCACCTCTCGTTGCTGGTGTTGCTGATGTTGTTCGAGCGGCAGGAATTCCTATTTTTGGCCCCGATGCGCGGGGAGCCCAACTTGAAGGATCCAAGACGTACTCTAAAGAATTTATGGATGCCAATGGTATTCCTACGGCACGCTATGCGAGTTTTACCGATGAAGCACAAGCACGTGCTTATTGCGAAGAGCTTGGTGCCCCTTTGGTGGTAAAAGCAGACGGTCTTGCTGCTGGCAAGGGTGTTATTGTGGCAGAAACACTTGAAGTTGCTCTTGATGCGGTAAAAGAATGCTTCCAGGGAGCTTTTGGAGAAGCTGGAAATCGCGTAGTAATAGAAGAGATGCTCAAGGGTCCCGAATGTTCTTTGTTGGCCTTCGTTTCTAAGGGAAAAGCCTTCTGTATGGCACCTGCTCAAGATCATAAACGTGCCTATGATGGAGATCTTGGTCCTAATACTGGTGGCATGGGGGTTTATTCTCCTGTACCTATTGTGACCGACGAAGAAATGGCAGCAATGGTTTCTGTTATGGAAACAGCTGCAGCGGCAACAGCGAAGGATCCTTTCGAACAGGATTATCGTGGATGTCTATACGGCGGATTTATGCTCACGCAAGAAGGTCCTAAAGTACTTGAGTTCAATGCACGTTTTGGCGACCCAGAAACCCAGGTAGTACTTCCTCGTCTTCAGGGCGATTTGGTAGATATCATGCTTGCGGTAGCGGAAGGCAGACCAGAAGATATTGAGTTGTCTTGGTCGAATAAATGGGCAGTAAGCGTTGTTCTTGCAAGTGGCGGCTACCCTGGATCTTACGAAAAAGGAAAAGTTATTCTTGGTGTAAGGGAGGCAGAACAACTAGATGATGTAATTGTCTTCCATGCGGGCACTGCCTTGAATAATGATGGTGAATTAATTACCGCTGGGGGTCGCGTGCTTAACGTGGTTGCTTTGGGCGACACCTTTGAAGAGGCTCGTAATCGTGCTTACGAGGCTTGCAATCTTATTAAGTTTGAAAATATGCAATTTAGAAGCGACATCGGAAAGCGTGCCCTCCTTGGTCGCAGCGCTTGGGATGCGTAATTATTCTCCCAGCAAGCTTTAAAGGTAGTATTAAAGAAAATACGAATTGCCCCTTGACGAGAAAGACACGAATCAGTAAAATTCTTTTTCGCGTCATACATAAGGCGTAACTGGTTGGGTAGCTCAGCTGGTAGAGCAGCGGACTGAAAATCCGCGTGTCGCGGGTTCAAGTCCCGCCCCGACCACCATTTAGATTGTGAAACCCCGCACCTGCGGGGTTTTTTCACATAATTAGCTTTTTGTGGCAAAAAATAAGGGGATTATTCTTACATTTCTCGGGGTATTTAAGGGCCTTTGATAAAATATCTAAAAATATGAAAGAAGGACCGATGATCGATTTTTCCATTCAGGGTATATATCCTCCTTCGCTCCAGGCACTTGTTGATAGTAAAGTAGCAAGTCGCATTCACAGCAAGGATGCAACCCTTTATAGTTTTTCAGAAGAAGCACAGCAATGTGCGCAGGAGTATATGGGATGGGCAACGCTTGCTTCAGAGCCTCCCTGTTCAATAGAGGAAATCCAGTCTTTTGCTGACGAAATGAGAGCCAAAGGGCTAAAAGCGGTTGTTCTTATTGGTCAAGGTGGGTCAACTCAGGCACCTATGACTCTTACTAAATACAACAAACCCGATTCTTCTTCTGTGGCTTTTAAAACGCTCGATTCGGTTTCTCCTGTTCGAGTTCGAACCATTATGTCTCAGTGTGATCCTGAGCATACGCTTATCATTCAATCGTCAAAATCAGGCGGAACTATTGAACCTTCTTTGGTCATGAAGGCAGTTCGCGAAGTGTTGGCAGAAAGCCTTCCTGAGGAAGAAATCCCCAACCATCTTGTAGCTATTACCGACCCTGGTTCCGAATTGGAAAAGCGTGCACGTGAAGAGGGTTGGGCAAAGCTCTTCTTGGGAGAGCCTACCGTTGGCGGTCGTTATTCCGCGCTTTCAGTATTTGGTTTGGTTCCTGCTGCATTAGTGGGTATGGATATCGCCTCTTTAATTGAAAGTGCTTGCGAAGCGGAAGCATTGTGCGCTTCTGATGACCTTGATAATCCTGCTTCTAACTTGGCTGCGTTCTTGTTTGATACCTACGAACGCGGACGCGACAAGTTTTCGTTGTTCACTCCTAAGCGTGGTCGTGTTCTAGGTTTGTGGATTGAGCAGCTTGTAGCTGAAAGCTTGGGTAAAAACGGCTATGGCATTTTGCCGAATATTGAAGTTGATTCTCTTGTTTTGCGCGAGGACCCAAAAGACCGTACGGTTATTACCTATAATACGAAAACCGATCTATGGGACGATCGCCAGAACTTCAATCATGCTCTCGAGTTTCTTGATCCCGCAATTCCTCAAATGCACTTTAAGGTTCTCAACGTAGAAGATCTCGCTGCGCATTTTGTAATGTGGGAATACGCAATCGCAATGGTTGGTTATCTCATGAAGGTATGTCCGTTTGACCAGCCAGACGTTGCGGCTGCTAAGGCGGAAGTTCTTCATATTTTGGCAGAAGGTGCCTGCGAGCCTGATTTTGTACAGAATGGATTGGCTGAGGTGCCTATTGGAAAAGTGGAAGTTCATGTTTCCGAATCTCTTCGAGATAAGGTAACTGAACCAAGTCTCGATGCGGTACTTCGTGCTCTGTTTGGCAGCATTGAATCGGGCGACTACTTCTCCTTTAACGCATTTCTTCCTTTTGCAGGCGAAGGACGTCGTGAGGCAATTGAGGAAATTCGTCATACGGTTGCCTCTCATTATGATGTTGCTTCCTGTTTGGAAATTGGTCCTCGCTATCTTCATTCTACGGGACAATTGCATAAGGGCGGTCCAAACAAGGGAGTGTTCTTGATTCTTTCTGCCGACGAACCAAAAGACATTGAAATCGATGATCCTCGTGCGCGCAGCTTAGGTGAATTGGCAAAAGCTCAAGCGCTTGGTGATTTTACTATTTTGTCTTCGCGTGGACGTCGCTGTGTTCACGTTCATCTTCCTGACAATTCTGCCGTCTCTATTCGTGCGTTGGCTAAAGCATTCAAGAAAGTGGTGTATGCATGAGTTGTGAGGCGGTAAAACTCACGATAGACGGCTGTTGTACGAGGGTGGGTTTCCGCCCCTTTGTCTATCGTGAGGCATGTTCTCATCAAGTGACGGGATGGGTACTCAATACGGTTGAGGGCGTTATTGTTCATGCTGAAGGAGAAAGCGACAATATCGACGCCTTTATCTTGGCGCTTTCTGAGCAAGCTCCAGCTGCAGCTCAGGTTAAGAAAATCACCATTAAAGAAGTTTCCCCTTGAAGGGTATGACCACTTCGAAATTCATTTTTCAGAAGATGAGGAGTCACGCACTACTACTCTTGTGTCTCCCGATCTTGCAACCTGCGATGCGTGTGTAGAAGAATTATTTGATCCTACTAATCGTTGCTACCACTATCCTTTTATCAACTGCACTAATTGTGGTCCGCGCTTCACGATCATGAGAGGCCTCCCCTATGATCGTTCTCAAACTTCTATGGCGCCTTTTACTATGTGTAGGGACTGCGAACAAGAATATCACGATCCTGCCGATAGACGCTTCCATGCTCAGCCCGATGCTTGTTTTGTATGCGGTCCTCATTTGGGGTGGGCCTTATCTGATTTAAAAACTCCCCTCACTCAAGATGATTTGTCCTGGGCGCACGATCGTCAAACCAGCGACTCTTTTATCTCAGAAGCCGCACAACTTTTGCGCGAAGGAAAAATTGTCGCAGTAAAAGGGCTCGGCGGCTATCACTTGGCGTGCGATGCGCAGAATCCTTCAGCTATCGCAACCTTACGTCAAAGAAAGCGCCGAGAAGGCAAAGCTTTTGCAGTTATGGTTTCTTCTGTCGAAGAAGCAAAACAATATTGCTTTGTAAGTGAAGCGGAAGAATACCAGCTCACCCAACCAAGTCGTCCTATTGTTTTATTGCAAAAACGTCCCGAGGTATCGTTTGCCTGTGGCTTGGCCGATGCGCTTCCTGAATTAGGGATAATGCTTCCTTCTACGCCAGTTCAGCATCTACTTCTACATGAATTTAAAGGGATGCTGGTTATGACTTCAGGAAATATTCACGACGAACCTATCGTGACTGACGAAGAGCATGCTTTCTCTCAACTTGGAACAGTGGCAGATGCTTTCCTGGTGAACGATCGCGCTATTGAGGGGCGTTATGACGATTCGGTTTTGCGCGTATTAAATGCTGGTCAAGCAGGAGAGATTGTTCAGTTTATACGTCGTGCGCGTGGTTTTGCCCCCCTTACCACTTGGAATTCCTGGCCCTGCTTCTACGGAAGTTTCTCATTCAGATACTTTAAACGACGCCTCTATTGCCGACCAACAACAGGAACACGATACGATTCAGGCGAATAAGGGCTCAGAGGAAACAGCATCTAGCGAATTGATGCCCGAAGAACTTCTTGCGGTCGGTCCTGAACAGAAAAACACCTTCACGTATGTTCGTGCCAATCAAGCTTTTGTCTCTCAGCATATTGGAGATATGGAAAGCGTACCCGTTATGGACGCTTGGCAGGAAACACGTAGTCGTTACGAGCAACTCTTTCGTCTAAAGCCGCAGCGAGTGGTATGTGACTACCATCCTGAATATCTCACTTCGAAATGGGCCCATCAGCAAAAGTTACCAGTTACCCAGGTTCAACATCATCATGCTCATATTCTTTCCGTTATGGGTGAAAATGAGCTGGAGGGACCAGTTTGCGGTTTTGCATTCGATGGAACAGGGTATGGCTTAGATGGAAAGATTTGGGGTGGCGAAGTCCTCCTTTCGAATCTCAGTGCGTTTGAGCGCTTTGCCAACTTCGCTTATATACCTCTTCCTGGTGGTGCTGTAGCAATAAAAAAATCCTGCGCGCATTGCCTATGGTGCTTTATGGGCTTTTGACCTTCTTGATCATCCTGTAGCTCAAGCCTTCATTAAGTCTTCGCTTTCTGAGGTGGATATTCTCGAGCGTATGATCGAACAGGGTATTAATTCTCCGCAAACTTCTTCGGTAGGCCGCTTGTTTGATGCGGCTTCGGCATTACTGGGTATATGTACCCATCCGCGCTACGAAGGGGAAGCAGCAATTCTCCTAGAGGCGAGTCTCTATCCCTATCTTTTCCGCGAAGCGCAATCTGCTCCTTCGTTGGATGCCGCTGAGTTAACAGCAAAGACGAATGAAACACAAGCAAACGAGTTGGCAGCGGGCCAGAAAAACGAATCTTATGCGGACAAGAATTCTTGCGCGGAATCCTTTGCAAAACAGCGCAACTTCGATTCTCAGGAGCTTAAACAGCACGCCGAAGCATATCGCATTGAATTGGTAAAAAATGTTGCCACAAAACAAAGTAGTGCAGAAGACACGTCTGTTCTTTTGTTGGACGCGGCAGGATTGTTTAAAGCGCTTCTTGATGATATACAGGCAGGGCTTCCAACGGGCTTCATTGCTCAATGTTTTCACGATGCTTTTGTTCGCGTGCTGGTCGAAATGGCTGAATTGGTTCGTGCGGTTTATGGTATTTCGATTGTCGCACTAGGTGGCGGAGTGTTTATGAATCGCTACCTTACCGAGCAGTCACTTATTCAGTTGCAGGAACACGGTTTTACGGTGGCAATGAATAAAGACCTACCGCCGAACGATGCATCCATTTCTTATGGACAAGCTGTGCTAGGATGGCAGGCACAGAACAAGGAGTGATGCAAAATGTGCTTAGCTATTCCTGCGCAGGTTAAATCTATTAACGAAAATAACCTTGCGACTGTCGATATTTTAGGAGTTACCCGCGAAGTTGCACTTGATTTAACGCCAAGTGCAGAAGTGGGAAGTTATGTGCTTATTCACGCTGGGTTTGCTATTGAGGTGGTAAGCGAAGAAGCAGCCCAAGAAACGTTGGATCTCATAAAAGAATTTCCTGAATTAGCCGATCTTGAGGCGGCATCGTAAATTACGGTAGCTTAGTAAATTACGGCAGCTTATAACGCAAGAGGTGGCAATTATGGACTTATCAGTTTTTAAAGACCCTGAACTTGCAAAGGGTCTTATTCATTCTATTCAGAAGTGGGCACCCGAGCAGGCTACCCTTATGGAGGTGTGCGGTACCCACACCGTTGCTATTGCACGTAATGGTTTGCGCTCTATGATGCCGGAGGGTACGCGGCTCGCTTCTGGTCCTGGTTGCCCTGTTTGCGTTACCTCTAATAAGGATATTGATACCGTAATTGCTCTTGCACGCATTCCTGGGGTAAAAATAACGACGTTTGGCGATATGACGCGCGTTCCGGGTTCCACTTCAAGTCTGTTGAAGGAACAAGCTGCAGGGCGAGATATCAATATTGTGTATTCTCCTCTTGATGCGCTTAAAATTGCGCAGGAAAACCCTGAGAGCGAAGTAGTGTTTGTCGGGGTTGGCTTTGAGACAACCACGCCTTTAGTTGCGATGGCCATCAAGCGCGCACAAGCTCTAGGGTTAAAAAACTTCAGTGTCTTTGTAGCACACAAAAATATGCCTAACGCTTTGGAAGCTATCGTTTCAGATCCTTCATTAAAGATTGATGCCCTTATTTTGCCTGGTCACGTTAGCACCATTATCGGCATGAAACCCTATGAATTCCTGGCTCAAAAATATGGGGTACCAGGAGTTATTACAGGATTTGAACCTGTTGACGTGCTGCAGGGTATCGCCATGATTATGCGCCAGCTGCATGAAGGCCGCGCCGAAATTGAAATTGCTTATAAGCGCGGTGTGGAAGCTCAGGGCAATCCAATCGCCTTAGCTGCAATTGATGAAGTGTTTGAAACAGTAAATACCACTTGGCGTGGTTTAGGTCTCATCCCTCAATCCGGGTATGCTATCAGGGAAAAGTATAAGGATTTTGATGCGTTTAAACGCTTCCAGCCAGAGGTAGAGCTCACTCAAGAACCAAAAGGCTGTCGTTGCGGAGATGTGCTTCGTGGCGCGATGGCTCCTAACGAATGTCCCTTATTCCGCCGAGTTTGTACGCCAGAAAATCCCGTTGGACCTTGTATGGTTTCCTCGGAGGGTTCCTGTGCTGCATATTTCCGATATCTGTAGAACACGCTTGTAAATCCATACATAACGGATTAAAAGTTGAATATTTCATCGTTTCTTCCCTTTGATTCCTTCAGATACTTGCGGGGGGGTATCTGATAGTATGAATACAAATACAACAGGTATTTATGTCGTGTTGAATTATCGTATTTGTCTTAGTACTTTAAAATGACAAATACGGCTATCTGTCTCGCAAAAAGTAAGGTAAACGTGCGAGATAAAAGAGTAAGGACTTTTTTATGAGGGGAAGACCTGAGTGTAAGCTCGATCCGCGCATTAAGACTGTTTGGCGGATAAGTGACGTTATTGTACTGACTATCATTTTTGTCTGCGTTGGCTTAGTGGGGGTAATCGCCTGGTTCGCTGATGAGACTACTCATTTTTGGTCAGGCCCGTATTGTTTAGTAAGTATCGTTTTGTATGTCGTGCTTTTAACGCTTGATCTTTTCGCTCTTACTACTTTTAGATACTCCCGTTGGCGCTATCAGCTTTTCCCTGATTTTCTAGAAATAGAAAATGGCATTATCTGGCGCAAGCATGTCGTAATTCCCTTTATTCGTGTACAGAATACCGACACTCGACAGGGCCCTGTTTTGCGGGCGTTTGGTTTAGCTTCAGTTATGGTTTCAACGGCAGGCGCTTCCTTTGAGATTCCTGGACTTAGAGCAGAAGAAGCAGATCAAGTAAGAGACAGTGCAGCGGAATTGGCGCGCATCGCGCGAGAGGATGTATAAATGAGCGATCAATTCACCTCTTCTCAGCCGACTCGTTACAGTCTTCACCATAGTTATATTTGGCTGAGTGCTCTTCGTGCGCTGCCTTATATTTTTGCTGCTGTTTTATTTTCTTCCCTTTCAGCTCTGTTTGAACTCGCAGACTATGTTGCAGCATTGGTGGGGCTTGAGGGCTTAGCCTTCTTGTTTGTAGTGGCCTTTTGTTTGCTTTTTACGGTGATTATTGGTGCGATTGCTGTGGGTGCTGCAGCTCTTGCTTATCGATATAAATGGTATGAATTTGGTAGCGCAGAATTCAGCTTCTATTCAGGTATTTTAAGCAAAAAACGCACTCACATACCTTACCAACGTGTTCAGTCTGTCAATGAAAAAATGTCACTCTTACAACGTATTGTGGGAGTCTGTACCGTTACGATCGATACCGCGGGTGGCGCAGATAATAAAGCGTTGGTTGTTCCTTATGTAGAAAAGTCAGCAGCGGAACGGATTCGTCGTGAGCTGTTCATGCGGAAATCTTTGATAGCGCAAGGCCTGAGTCCTCAAGAGACAGACGAACGTATGAGGGCATTTGCTGCGCAAGAAACGCAGATTCCAACGACGAATATGCCGTTAACGGGATATGCCGGCAGTGTTGCAAATGCAAACGCGCCCATTCCTCCTTGGGAGTTAGAGGCATCGCAGCACACAAGCGATCAACCAGTTCAGAATTATCAAAATATTCCAGGGTATGCTCATTCAGCTGAACAACCAGAATTCAGCGCAGGGGTGGTACCTCCTGAACAGATGGTTCAGGGACAATCAGTTTCTTCCGCTCAGGGGTCATACAATCAGGGGTTTCAGGAAAACATTCTCGATATGCCCGCACAGGTAATGGATGATATGCGGGGTATTTTTGCCAATGCAGAAATTGATACGGGTAAGGTTACTTGTGAATTTGGACTCACAAATAAAGAGTTGATTTTGTCGGCGCTTTCCAGCAAGACCTCGTTTGTTTTCGTTTTGATCGGTGTGGTTTCTGCGTTCACGACTTTTCTTGGTGTGCTGGTTGACGCCCGTATTATTTCCAGCAGCGATACGGTGTATTCAACTGCTTGGCATATGGTAGGCAATCCTCTAGGCATTATGTTTTTGCTTTTTGTGTTAGGGATTCTTTTGCTGCTTTGGTTGTTGAGTGTGGCTTCTTCGTGCCTGTCCTATGCGGGTTTTCGTTCGCGCAGGCGAGGAGAGCGTATTGAAGTCGAAAGAGGACTTATCACTCATGTGTTTAGCGGAATGGATGTGGAAAAGATTCAATCTATCCATATTCATCAAACGTTCTTCCAGCGACTGCTGAAATGTTGCTCGGTAGCTTATGGTCGAGTGGGAGCAACAGAAGAAGAAAACGGTTCGAATTCAATGGATGTTTCCGCTTCGAATAAGCTTGTAGTTCATCCATTCTTGCCTCTTTCGCGTGTTCCTGAGGTAATTTCGGGGTTAACTCCGGAGTATCAAACGTTACCCCAGGCAACAAAAGCGGTAGATAAATGTGCGTTACGTCGAGCATTGATTAGACAAGTGATATGGCAAGGACTTGGTTTTTGGCTTTTGATCTTACTTGCTTGTACTTGGCTCATTCTTGTATTGGCGGTTCCTACAGAACTGTCCCTCGAGTTCTTTAATGGAATGACCTTGATGCAGTGCATGATTTTATTTTCGGGCGCTGTAGTGGCCCTTGTGATAGTAATTGCTGTGCTGGAAGCGATAAATGCTGTTTTGTGGTATCGCAAGGCGGCGTTTGGTTGGGATCATTTTGGTTTCACTCTAGTAAATGGTGGCTTCTCTCTAGATACGGTTACGGTACCTCGTACTAAAATACAAGCAGCATCTATTCGAACCAATCCTTTGCAGCGCTATGCTCGTGTAGCAACTGTTTTGGTCGATACTGCAGCAGGAGTTGGCAGCACACGCCATAAGCTTATTGACGTGTCAAAAGCTGATGCTGACGAGTGGTTTGATTGGGTGCATCCGCGAGGGAGGTAGCACACTCTATGAACCACGATTGGACCCCAAGTCAATTTCTTGATACCCGTGCGGTTGGGCGCGCGATGAAATCAATACACGAATATTCTCTTGGTGAGGAAGTTGCCAATTCGATCACGCACGGGATTGGCGTACTTCTTGCTATCGCTGCTATCCCTCTTTGTGTGGTGCAAGCGCTTAATTCAAATGAGCCGCTTCATTTGTTGGCAGCCTTGCTCTACAGCATTTTTATGCTGCTTGAATATGTGATGTCCACGTTATATCACGCGCTCAGTGCTGACCGTGCAAAACGTGTTTTCAAAGTGCTTGATCATAGTTTTATCTACCTGTTTATAGCGGCGACCTATACTCCTTATTGTTTGATCACTCTGGTAGACAGCGTGGGTATGGGGCTATGCGTGTTTGTATGGGCTGTTGCGCTTGTGGGTGTAGCGGTGGAAGCGTTTTGGGTGTTTCGCCCCCGCTGGGTGTCTGCGGTCCTTTATCTTTGTTTAGGATGGGCAGTTGTTGTTTTCATTCCGCAGCTTTATGCTCTGTTGGATCCTGCTGCCTTTTGGCTGCTTTTAGCTGGCGGTTTGTGCTATTCAATCGGATGTATTTTTTACGTATTAAAGAAAATACCCTATATGCATTCAATTTTTCATCTCTGGATACTCGCAGGATCTATCTGCCAGTTTTTATCCATCGTTTTATTTGTTTTGTAGCACTTTATTTTCCAGAGCAACGGTTTATTAACGAATCCTATTTTCTGATTAGAATGGGGCGTAAGTGGGAAAATTATGTAAGTAAGCTGTAAGCTTTCAATCGATACAGAACGTGGACAGTAACCCTCAAGTAAACGATCGATAGATTGAGAATTATTACAATAACCTCAGCATAGAATAGCGTTATTTAGTAGGTATCTTATTTTGAATTATGTATATGAAGGGAAACGAGATGGCTGCTGTTAAACATACCGATCATCTCGCCACCAAGGCTTCTTCGGTCATATACAAAGGCAATGATAAGGTGCTTGCTGGAGTGTGCGACGGAATTGCACAGTATCTAGAGGTGGATTCAATTGTCGCACGCGTAACGTGTGTCGTGCTTTTTATTTGCACGGCAGGCATTATCACTATCCCCTACCTGTTGTTAGCTTTCATGCTGCCTAAACAGCCTGAAGATGAAAGGGTTTTTGAGGTAGATCCTGTTTCGGTAGTTTCAGATCGTTATGAGCAAGTTGTCGAAGCTCAAAAACCTAGCACCCAGAAAGTCCCTGAGCGTTATGGTATTCATGCCGATGCAGGTCATGTTCCTCCTAAGCCTCCTCAGGGAGAGGGGATCAAGGTAGAGCGACAAGAAGTTTACATTGCCTATCGACACAATGAGCCCAGCAATGAGGATATGCCGCATACCAATCGCATTCTTATTGTGATAACCGTTGCTGTAGCAATGACCGCACTTTTTATTGCAATGGCGAATTCTGCGATAGCGCGTTATCCAAGACTGGAAATTTTTAATTTCTGGCCCGAATTGCTTATTGTTGCGGGAACGACTCTGCTCGTTTGTTTCTATGATCGACTTCCTTTTGCTATTCGTATCACGGGACTTATTTTTTGCGTCGAATTAGCGCTTGGACTTTTACCGTTTACCCTTGGGATCTGTCCTCTTCATTCCCTTGAACGTATCAGCATTGTCCCGGTTATTTTGGGGTGTGCTGCAATTGTCTGTTTTGTTTATTTTCTCGCTACGAAACGCTCGGGTGCACTGATCGTTATGGTTCTGTTATTTGGGCTTGGTTTGGTGTGGATGTTAGGGGAAGTGGGGATATTTGAACGTCTTTTGGCGGCTTCCTCATATTCTCGACACAATATCACATATCCCCTGTTCAGAGGTGAGTACTTTTTAGGATAAGGCGCAATAATACCAGGAAAAATGCATGCAATACTACCGCTTGCCGACGATGAAATTTGGACGAGGGGGCGTGTGGCGGTATAATGGTTCGTGCGTTTTTGCGCTTTCTTGAAGTAATTACCTACGTTTTACTTCAAGAAATAAGGCCCTTGTGTTTTCGCATGAAGCATTAAATAAAGTATCGAAGACATAACGGCGAAGCCACGGCATTGGAGTTTTTTGGCTAAAGCCCGTTCACATACAAGAAATCGAGCCCTCCCCCTCGCGTGCGTTCTGGCTCTTATGATCGCGCTCGTGGCGGTTTTTTTGTTAAGCGGCGTAACGCAGGCTCAAGGTTCTGGTCAAGAGGACTCATCCACCTTAGGTTTCGGCAGCGCTCAAGCAGATTCGACAACTTCTCAACTCTCTGCCGCTGATCGTGCTTCAGGTACTTCTTCAGGCCAAAATGATTCTATGGCGGTTTCTGAAATAGTTAACCTGGGCGATAGTGCTCAGCGTTCCATTACGGTTAAAGATCCCGATCCTGTAGTTGTTCCTGTTGCGATTGATGAAACAAACCCTGAAGCAGTAAGTAAGGCGTCAGAGGTATGCACGCTCGATCCGCTTCCCACAGCACCTCGTGTTGCGCCAGATGTTAATGATGGTACTTGGTCTAGTGGTAGCGCTTCTGGCTACAACATCACGACCAATGACGATGGAATGGGTAATTTTGGTGTTACCAATACTTCGTCAGGTATCGCATTGACTGATAACAGCATTACGGTTGCAGTCCCTGAGTCTCAGTCATACTTACTGGGCCGAATTGTAGAAATTTGTTATGACGGGGAAAAGTTGTTATCGCTACGGTAACTGATACGGGTGGTTTTGCTCGTTACGGTCGTGCATTGGACTTGGCTCCTGGTGTATATAAGGCGTTCGGTGCTGATTCTCCTTCAGACTGGGGAGTACGCACGGTTTACTATCGCTTCCTGTAAACGTATTTGACTGAGGTGCTTTTGTAGGTGCGGTTTAAGTGGACGTTTTGAGCGCATTTCTCACAGGTGCATTTCTCTGGCTGTATTAATAAAATATTCTTTAATAGTTTTTAGCACGCTTATGCGTGCTTCTGTTTTTAATAGGCGCGGTCCTGTGCGACCATAATGCATGTCTGCGTTATACTGAAGCGACGAGAAAAGGACGGTTATGAGCAACGTAATTATCGTCGGCTGCGGACGCGTGGGTTCGCGGTTGGCTTTGATGCTTTCAGACCACGACGACAATGTGTGTGTTATAGATCGCAATCCACGCGCTTTTGCTTCCTTGGGCCGCGATTTTAACGGTTCGACATTTCCTGGAGTTGGGTATGACGAAGAGGTTCTCGTTGCGGCAGGTATTGAAGATTGTGATTTTGTAGCAGCAGTAACGCAGAGCGACAACGCAAATTTAATGGTGGTTGAAATTGCCCGTCGTCTTTACGATGTGCCTCATGCGGTGGCTCGTCTTTATGACAGCTCTCATGAACGCACTTATATGCAACTGGGTATTGATTACGTATGTGGTACAACACTGGTCGCAGAAGAGCTTTTTTCAAAGGCAACTTCGGGTATCGGTGATCATATTACAACCTTCGCTGATTATGAGGTTCTTCAATTTGCCCTCGATTTGTCTTCGACAGGGCAAACCTCAATAAAGGTTTCCGAATTAGAATCGCGTCATGCGCTTCGAGTTTGTGCATTTGAAAGAGCGGATGGTAGCATCAGTTCGATCCCGTCTTCTTCAAGTATTCTGTATCAAGGTGATGCGGTGCTTGCCGTTGTTGCCCAAAGCGCTATTCCTACTATTGCGAAATTCGCTCAGGACTAACGGAGGAACCAATGTATATCGTTATTGTTGGTGGCGGTAAACTAGGTGCCTATTTAGCGAGCACACTTCTTCGTGGCGACAATCAGGTTGCCATTATCGAAGAGGAAGAGAGTGCTGCTATCGAACTTTCAGAAAAGCTGGATGGTTCTTGTTTGGTTATCCATGGTGATGGTTGTTCTGCCACGATTCAGGATGATGCGGGCACTGATCAAGCTGATGTTTTTGTGGCAGCTACAGGGCAAGACGAGGATAATTTAGCTGCTTGCGAAATCGCTACGCGAGTTTTTGATGTTCCTCGTAGTATTGCGCGTGTAAACAGTCCTAAGAATTTACGTATCTTTCGTCGCTTAGGGATTGAAAGTATTTCATCCACGGCTCTTATTGCCCATATGATCGAAGAAGAAGCGATGATGGGCTCCATGAGTGCTGCGGTTACTTTGACGAGTGATCAAATTGCTCTTACCGAAATCAAAGTGCCTACCATGCGCAATCACGACAATTATCGCGGAATGAGGGCTCTCGATCTCGAGTTTGGTGAGGGAGTTCGCCTTATTGCAGTATCTCACGCTGATGAGGTAGAAGTTGTAGGTGAAGAGACCCGTATTTTCCCCGGTGATCAAGTGATCGTTGCGGCAGATACTGATCGTGTCGATACTGCGGTCGAATTAGTTCGATCGCTTTAAGATAAGCTAAACAAGCGCCAACCAGAGGAAGGAAAAGGTATGATTGGTCGTTATACCCGTCCCGAAATGGGAGCAATTTGGGAATTACAAAATAAGTTCGAAATCTGGAAAGAAATTGAAGTACTTGCTTGCGAAGCACAGGCTGAATTGGGCAAATCAGGTATTACCAAAGAAGAAGCAGAGTGGATTCGCGAACATGCAAACTTCACGGTTGAGCGCATTGATGAAATTGAAAAAGTAACCAATCACGATGTTATTGCGTTTACGACCAATATGGCTGAGTACATCGATGCTGACCTTCCTGAAGGAATGGAACCGCCAAGCCGTTGGGTTCATTACGGTATGACTTCTTCCGACTTAGGTGATACGGCGCTTTCCTATCAAATCACTCAAGCTATCGATATCATCCTTGCCGATGTTAAGCAGTTAGGTGAAACCTGCAAGCGTCGCGCATTCGAATTCCAGGAAACACTCTGCGTAGGACGCACCCATGGAATCCATGCCGAGCCTATGACGTTTGGCATGAAGTTTGGTTCTTGGGCATGGGCACTTAAGCGTGCGCAAACCCGCCTCGAGGAAGCTCGTCGCGTAGCGGCAACAGGAGCTATTTCTGGTGCGGTAGGAACGTACTCAAGTATTGATCCATTTGTGGAACAGTATGTTTGTGAAAAGCTGGGACTTACCCCTGATCCTTTATCTACTCAGGTATTAGCACGTGATCGTCATGCCCAGGTAATGACTGCTTTGGCGGTAACGGCTTCAACGCTTGAATCTATTGCAATGCAGGTACGACTTCTCCAGCAGTCTGACGTTATTGAAGCGGAGGAGCCTTTCGCAAAAGGCCAAAAGGGCTCATCGGCAATGCCTCACAAGCGCAACCCTATTACAGCAGAACGCGTATGTGGCCTGTCTCGTGTGGTAAAGGCAAACGCTCAGGTTGCTCTTGATGATGTGGCTCTCTGGTACGAGCGCGATATTTCTCACTCCGGTGCTGAGCGTGTAGCTTTAGCTGATAGCTTCATTGCTCTTGATTACATGTTCGGCAAGATGCAGTGGATGCTGGATGGTCTACAGACGTATCCTGCAAAGATGGAACATAACCTCTGGAGAACCAAGGGACTTATTTTCTCTTCGAAGGTTCTGCTTGCTTTGGTTCAGACTGGTATTACCCGTGAAGATGCATACGTTATCGTTCAGCGTAACGCTATGAAGGTTTGGGAAGATATCCAGAATGCCGTTGACGGTCCTACGTATCGTGAACGTTTGGAAGCGGATCCAGAGGCAAACCTTTCCAAGGAGACCTTGGATGAGATTTTCGATCCATGGGACTTCTTAACGCGAAAAGACGTAGTGTTTGATCGTCTGAAAGATCTTGAATTTTAGCTAAAACGAAACACCGGTGCAGAAATTGACGATTGTGCGCGATTTACTGCAGATATATCAAGCTACGGGGCTCATTTGTTGGTCATATGAGGGTTTTTGACCAACAAATGAGCCCCAAATTGACTAGAATGCGTAAACAAAGAACACACAACCGTCGTTTTCTGCACCGACTTGCAAAAAAACCAACTTTTTAAACTAGAATGCGGATCCGATAGCTCCTTCAATAGGGGTAAAGACACGGATCAGAGTGTGATTATTGTCCGCATTTGTGTCATCGGTAACTTGGCTTAATCCTACGAACGATGAGCAGTTGCCTGATGAAACAAGCTGTTCTCCATAAGTATCAGCACCACTTACGGTATCAATCGCGAAATAGCTCTTGCTTGCAAAATGAACACCGGAAAGAGCAGTGGTGGATTTTACGATAAACCAATTACCGCACCAGCAAGGAGCAGTAATAGGGGATCTGCTGTAACGAAACCAGGGTAAATCATTGTAGTTATAGGCTTGAACCGCTGCACGTGGGGTATAGGTTCCGAGGTTCGCAATACCTCCACCGTAGTTGTAGATGCTGGTGAAGCCAAATGAAAAACCGCTCGATCCATATCCAACCACCTCGGGAGTCATGGATGAGGGTAAGGTCATTTGGTCTACCGGCTGGAGTGTGTCTGCTGATATTTTGGTGAGCTGATAGTAGACCGTAGTTGAATCGGCTCGGGGAGTAATGACTACTCCATCGGTTGCAGGAGCAACACGCGTAGCAAAAGCTCGTTTTGACGAATAAACGTGCTGTACTTCACTTGACCCAAAGGTAACTGCCCTTAATTCGGCCGGCTCGTTCGCTGCTTCGCCAGAGGTATTGGGGCTTACTTGCCAAAAAGCGGTATTTCCAATTGCGGCAAGGGAAGGCATTAACCAATTAGAATCTCCCTCATCTACCTGCTGGATATTGGAGGCACTTCCATTAGCGATGGAGGCAGTATATACGCGCCAACGTGATTGATAGGGGTTGGATTCAGTCCAGACCAATCCGTTTTCACTGCAGCGTGCGTCGAGTATTTCAAAACCTTCTTCGCTTCCTTGTGCTGCATCAAGAACGGTGGCGGTATTTCCGCTTGAAAGATACAACAAGCTGACGGTATTTAAGGGACTTGCTTGTTCGGTGGGATTAAGACAAGCTGCTACGGTGTCGTTGTCTGCCCACACTAAAGTGCCATAGGGCAGTGAAAAGGATCCCGTTAGCTGAACGTAATCGGAATAATTCTCAATAAGGGTGTAGTCTGCTTGCTGCTCAACTGTGTTTTCAGGAACACTGATGTAAGAGATTTGTTCAGTAGAGTTTCCTTCAAGGGCGCTCGAAGCAAGTGAGACACCCCCACCAATGGCAGCAATGCCGCCTACCGCAGCAGCCCCTATAAGTAAGTTTCGGCGAGTAAGAAGAACTTCCGGAGTGAGCTTGGAAGGGGCAGGACCACCTACTTTTAAGGGATTTGGCTGATAGCCAGATGATGAAGCACTTCCCTTTCGTGCTTTAGGATCGGAGCCGAAAGAAGGCTTGGGACCAAAGGTGGGACCCGAAGTAGAAAAACTCGGTTTTACTACACTAGGCTTGCTGCCTGCTTTGACGCTGTGTTTTCCTGCGCGTTTTCCGGAACTCATAACCGTACGTCCACCTAATGAAGCACCAATTCGGGTGCTACCTGGGGTCTTGGCACTCTGCTTAAACACGCTTCCTTTGGATGACATATGCTGAGAAGAGCGTGTTCTGTGAGAATTTCGTGAGGGGCGAGGGGTTTTTCCTGGTATGTTTTGCCTGCGATTAGTTGGCACAATAACTCCTGGTCAAAGGTAAGAAATTGAATAGAATCTGGATTGTAACTTGGTTTATCATTGTGACAGTTGGGTTTCGTTTCGGGTAGTCAAAAGTCCAATTGTTACAATAAAAACGAAAGCTTGCATAATGGGTATTCAAAGCGGCCGATTTGCATCTGGGGTTTTACGACCTTAGCTAAGCTGAGGTTTTGAGCTGAGGTTTCGCGGCTTTGTATACTTTTGAATTAATTATGCGTCAGATGCGCAATTTATGTTTAGTAACAAGACAAGAGCCAAAAAAATGCGTAGCATAGCAAGTGACTTTGGCGCCTAACGGACTTTGGCGCCTAACGGGAGGTACAGCATGACTTCTAACAGCAATGAAAATACTCGTCGAATTTTATTAGTAGAAGACGAAAAAGCTATTCGCGATGCGGTAGCAGCATATTTGGAGCGCGAAAATTATTGGGTCACTGCGGTTGGTGACGGGCAGGACGCTCTCGAGGAGTTCTCAAAGCACCATTTTGATCTGGTTATTCTTGACCTGATGCTCCCTCGTGTTCCTGGCGAGCGAGTATGCAGGGTGATTCGCGATAATTCAAGCACGCCTATTATTATGCTTACGGCAAAAGGTGAAGTTGAAGATCGTATTATCGGCCTCGAGCTCGGTGCGGACGACTACCTTATCAAGCCCTTTAGCCCTCGCGAATTAGTTGCTCGCGTACGCGCCCTTCTTCGTCGTGTGCATTCTGACGTTGAGCCTCAGCGCGAGGTTATGGACTTCGGTGAACTCACGATCGACATTTCGGGTCATAAGGTCTTGGTAAATGGCGAGGAAGTTGACCTCACCGCGAGCGAGTTTAAGTTGCTTACCACCTTATGCCGCTATCCTGGACGAGTTTATTCTCGAATGGAGCTGGTGGAAAAGGTTTTGGGATACGACTTTGAAGGATATGAACGTACCATCGACTCGCACGTAAAGAACTTGCGTGCAAAGATTGGCGACAATCCACGTAATCCAAAGTGGCTTCATACGGTACATGGCGTAGGTTATCGTTTCGAAGATCCTACGAAAGTAAACCAGTAAGCGCACGAATCGCTAAATACGTTACGCTACATGATTAAAATACGGTACTCTACGACTAAGTAGTACACAGAAAGCGTCCTGCTTGCAGGGCGCTTTGTTGATAAGGAGCATATCAGTGTTTGCTCATAAAGATACTTCTCGCACTGCTTCAGCCCAAGAACTTTCTGAGTTTCCTGAAATGGAAGAGAAAAAAGGTTTCACAATCTCTTTTACCAAGCGCGTGATGCTAGTTTCGATTGCGGTTTCGCTCATTACGATCATTTCTTCAGTGGTGGTACTTTCAGCGGTGTGGAATCAGCATTTTCAGTCATATACCCGCGAAAATGTACAGCGCGTAGCTGATGGCACCGCGGCTGCCATAGCGGATGGATACGAACAATCAAATGGCGATTGGTATGGTGGCGCTTTGTCTGCTGCAACATCCGCATCGTCCCTGTACGATTCGGTCTACTTGCAGGTTCGTACAATCGATGGAACCATCGTCTACGACGATCGTGCTAATGATGTGCTTGGGTCGGTTGATGTCAAAGAAGATGGATCCAATGTTGCTTCGGCACCCATTATGGTGGACGGAGAAAAGGTGGGCACGGTATTGGTGCGTGTTCCAGGATCGGAAACACTCCTAACTAAGTTCGACGAAGATTTTCGTGACAAGTCGTATAATGCCATGATTTTTGCGGCGGTTATCGCACTTATCATCGCCATGGTAATGGGGGCGATTTTTGCGCGTACGATCGCCGCTCCTGTCAAAAAGATTACTAATGCCGCGAAAGCGCTGAAAGAAGGCGACTATTCAGCGCGAACGGGAATGACTGGTTCTGACGAGATTGCCCGACTAGGAAATATGTTTGACCTTATGGCGGATTCTGTTGAATCCAACCGAAAGCTCGAGCGTCGCCTAGTAACAGACGTGGCTCATGAGCTTCGTACTCCGTTGATGGCGATACAGTCTACCGTTGAGGCAATGATCGATGGGGTATTTAAGCCTGATGCCGAACGGCTAGAAACGCTGAATTCTGAGGTGCAGCGTTTGTCGCGTTTGGTTGACGCCTTGCTCAAATTGTCGCGTTTAGAGAGTCGCACGAAACCGATTGAACAAAAAAAGGTTGATCTGACAGAAATGCTTTCATCGGTTGTACAAACTCATCAAGCTTATATTCACGATGCTGGCTTGAATCTTGAATTCGAGTATGATCCGCATGTTTACGTATTTGGCGATGCTGATTTGCTTCGCCAGGCAACTGCAAACTTAATTTCTAACGCGGTGCGTTATACCCCTGAAGGGGGAACGATTACCATCATGGCGCGCAAGGGTGACTTGATGGGACAAATCGTCGTTAAAGACACAGGCATTGGTCTTACCCCCGAAGAGGCAAAACTGGTATTTCAGCGTTTCTGGCGTGCTGATTCCGGAAGAGCTCGAGCAACGGGCGGTTTAGGAATCGGTTTGTCGGTAGTAAAAGAAATTGTAGAACAGCATAATGGTTGGGTTCGTGTTGAAGGCAGACCTAATGAAGGGGCATGTTTCACGATTTATATTCCTCTTTATTCCGAAAATTCTCGCAAACGCAACCCTAAGCGTAGTTCGAAATAAGAATGTTCATGCTTTTTCGTGCACCAGCTATGAATATGTTACATAATAGGAACTTGCGTATATTCACTTTAAGGAAGGACCATCATGGCTGGAATCGACATCAAGCCCGATGCACAGGGTAAGGTGCGCGATCTGTACGATCTGGGAGATAAGCTTCTCTTGGTAGCGTCCGATCGTATTTCTGCATTCGACTATATTTTGGAAGATGAAATTCCCTATAAAGGGCAGGTGCTCACGCAACTTTCTTGCTTCTGGTTTGATTTGCTCTCCGATGTAGTAGATAACCATCTTATTTCTGCCGATGTGGCAGATCTGCCCGAGCAGTTCAAGCCTTATGCTGATTACTTAGCAGGCCGTTTCATGTTGGTAAAGAAAGCTGACATGTTCCCTGTGGAGTGCATTGTTCGTGGTTACCTGACTGGTTCTGGTTTGAAGGATTACCAGGCAACGGGATCGGTGTGCGGTATTAAGCTCCCTGAGGGCTTGGTGAATTCGTCCAAGCTGCCCGAAGCTATCTTTACTCCTTCGACTAAAGCTGAAATTGGCGATCACGATGAAAATATCAGCTTCGCTCGTTGTGAGGAAATTATTGGTGCAGATAATGCAGCAGCAATTCGCGATTTGACGTTGGCAGTTTATAACCGCGCAGCGGATCACGCTCGCGAACGTGGCATTATCATTGCTGATACCAAGTTTGAGTTCGGTGTTGTTGATGGCAAGATTATCTTGGGTGATGAGGTGTTGACGCCTGACTCTTCTCGTTTCTGGTCTGCAGACACCTATAAGGTTGGCGAAGAGCAACCAAGTTTCGACAAGCAATTTGTGCGCAACTGGCTCAATGCTAACTGGGATCGTACAGGTAATCCACCACGTCTTCCAGAAGATGTTATTAAGAAGACGACTGAGAAATATATTCAGGCATACGAAAAAATTACGGGTAAGGCATTCGTCGCTCAGTAGGACGATGTTTGCTGAATTCCAGCATTGTGAAAGGTGCTGGTTGTTTGGCGACGGTTCCTGCTTAGCGGCCTAGCAAGGAGATTAAGGGATGAGTCAACGAAACCCCATGAATGAGCGCTACACTGGCGATCATAAGGGAGGATCTACACGCAAAAGTGCTGCTTCGGCAAAGCCGGTTTCGAGAGCAGCGTCTTCTGTTCGCTTGGAGTCCGATAAGCCAAAGAAGAAAGGCTTATTTGCCAAGCGCACCCCTGAAGAGAAGCAGGAACATAAGACAGAACGCAAGCAAGAAGCTCAGGTAAGCAAGGAAGAACGCAAGACGGGCCGTGCTCGTTTGCGCGCTATTCAGCGCTACGTGCCCGATACGCCTCAATTCAAAGCTTTGAACCGTAAGCGCATTATTTATTCCGCAATCGGTTTGGGCGGCATGGTTATTGCGATTATTTTGTCGTTGATTATGCCAACGGTGCAAATTGTTCCTATCGGAATCATGATCGTTTCGTGGGTGTTCTTCTTTATCAGTGTTCGTATCGACTCCAAGCAGTTACGTCCTTTGCGTCAGGAGGCGTACGAGCGTGCGGAGCGCAAGGCAGCTAAGCAGTCTAAGAAACACTAGGGTGTATTTTGGGGTTAGCAACTAAGTTGCTAACCCCAATTCATATCACCAGATAAAGTACCATTTTGCAGCCAAGTAACTCAGCTTCGATACAAGTTGGCGATATAGTTTCGTCGCAGATCGGTAGCGTAATTTGGCAACGTGGCTTGATAGCTCAACAACTCGGTAGGTGCCTCAGTTCAGTAGGTGCCTCAGTTCGGTAGGCGCCTCAGTTCGGTGATGTAGCTTTTTGTAGTTTATCGATGCAGCATTGCAGGCGACGTGGTTCCTAAGCTGCAGCTAGTGATGCTCCAATCATTGCGTGTTTTGCTTCGATTGCTACGGACTTGCATGTTGTCGTTTCGACCATTGTTACTTGTGTGCTGCTCTTCCGACTATTACGCACTTGTATGCTGCCCTTCCGACTATTGCCACTTGCACACCCCGTTTCGTTTATTGCGCACCTGTTGCTGCCGTTTCGACCGTTATTTACCACAGTCAGTAGTAATTCTTCAATCCATCTTCTCTTTACGATTTTTTAATTATGCTGTGATTTGACTTGGAGAAGAGGGTTTTTGTCTCATGATCCGATTTTTATGCCTGATATAACCTCTGCTGTGTGCATTGATCTGCGCGGTATCGAAAATCAAATCTTGCATTTTCGAGGGCGTTTTTGGCAATTTTTGCGCTTATCGGGTTCTGATTTCTGTCTAAGATATTCATTAAGAGAATATATAGTGCTTAGATATATAGCAAACGAATGAAAGATGGCAAATTCACGTACTATCGGGTCTTCATTTTCGTTTGAACAGGGGATATTTCCGAAATTTTCTGCCCGATAAGCTAAGAATTTGCCAATTCGGGCTTCAATTTGGACCAAAACCGCCAGCAATTAAGTAAAAGACATTAAAGTAACTTGTTGCCTGTTGCTTGGCGGCTTACTACCTCGCAGCCTTGTTACTTGGCAATTTGTTGCTTGGCGGCGTGTCGCTGGGCGATGCGCTACCTAGTGATGCGTTGCTTAGTGGCCTGTTGCCTGGTATGTCACCTAGCGGTTTGTTGTTTGGCGATTTGTTACCTTGAGATGTTGGTTTTCTATACCGCTTCCTGAATTCGATACGGTAATATGAGCTACTATGGCGAGTTCTGTATAGAATGTCGAATTCCTGCACGATTTCGTATGTGACGTAGTGCACATTTTGCACGATTCTGCACAGAAGATTGTGCATACCTGCACGATTTCATACAGAAGGTTGTGCGTGCCTATAAGGCTTCGTGCAGAACGTCGAGTACTTGCAGAGTTTTACATAGAGCATGTGTATTCCTGCAGAATTTTGCATAGTAGGTCGTGTAATTTTTTTGCAAGACTATGTACGCCTACGAAGTTTTGTATGGAAAGACGCGGAAATCGTAAGGTTCTTTGCGCATCCACGCACTCATGTGCGTCTATGTGATTATGTACATCAATAAGAAAGAGGCATCTTTATGAGGTTGGTATCTTGGAATGTAAACGGCTTGCGTGCCGTAATGAAAAAAGGCTTCATGGATGCCTTTAATGAACTGAATGCCGATGTGTTTGCAGTTCAGGAAACAAAGCTGCAAGAAGGGCAAATCGAAATGGATTTGCCAGGCTATCACGAATACTGGAGCTATGCGCAGCGAAAAGGTTATTCGGGTACTGCGGTATTTTGCAAAGAGGAGCCATTGCGGGTCTTGCACGAGGTGGGTGTCCCTGAACTCGATACCGAAGGGCGTGTTGTTATCTGCGAATTCGAGAAGTATTGGTTTGTGAATGTGTACACTCCTAATGCACAAGCGGAATTGGCCCGACTTGATCATCGCATGGATTGGGATGACACGTTTCGCGCTATGTGCAAAGGGCTGGAAGAGGGTGTTCTTCCCAATGGCGAGACAGGTGCAGCTAAGCCGGTAGTAATGTGTGGCGACTTCAATGTAGCTCATCAGGAGATCGACTTGAAGAATCCCCGAACCAATCGCGGAAATCCGGGCTTTTCTGATGAAGAGCGCGAAAAGTTCACCAAGCTTCTCGATGCAGGATTCGTAGATACTTTTCGCAGCTTGCACCCTGAAACAACGGGTGCTTATTCCTGGTGGAGTTATCGTTTCAATGCGCGTGCCAATAACGCGGGATGGCGAATAGATTACTTTTTAGTTAGTGAGGCTTTACGAGAACAGGTCCAAATGGCGAATATCTACTCGGAAATTTTCGGTTCGGATCATTGTCCGGTATCTCTCGAGCTCGATATATAAATCTTCCCTTAACGTTAGAAAAACGAAGATTTCCCGATAGTCTTCCCTAAATCTAAGAAATATGGGGACTCCCCGATGATCCTCACGGGACGCAAGATTCTGGAGTACGGCTAATAAACGACCTATTTCGAAGCGTGCAAGCAGTAGAGCTCTGTACTACAATACGGGGGTTATAAAGAGTGTCCGCTGGGTGTCTATTAAGTGCCCGCCGGATGTAGAAAGGGTGTCCGCTGGATATCTATTAGGTGTCCGCTGGATGTAGAAAGGCTGCCTGCCGGCTGTCCGCTGGGTATCCGTTTGGTGCAGCCATAAAGTGGTAACGAAATTAAACTCACGTTTATACTCGCGTAGCGGAAAGGCAAGCGAGAAAGAAGCGGGAAGGTAATACATGTCAGAACAACTTACCGAGCCCCTTAAAGGCTCAATGGACTTAGAAAAAATCGAAGCGGGTGTTCGCATGATTCTGGAGGGAATTGGCGAAGACCCCGACCGTGAGGGCTTGTTAAAAACCCCTTCGCGGGTCGCTCGTATGTACGAGGAAGTATTTGCGGGCTTTACGAAGATCCAGCAGTACATTTCGAAACCACGTTTGATGAACACCATGAAGAATTGGTTATCGTTCACGATATCCCGTTCTATTCCATGTGCGAACATCACCTAGTGCCTTTTTTTGGCAAGGCTCACGTTGCCTATATTCCCGCAAAAAGCGGTCGCATTTGTGGCATTTCAAAGTTGGCGCGCTTGGTAGATGCCTTCGCGCGTCGTCCTCAGGTGCAGGAACGTCTTACCTCGCAGGTCGCTGACACTCTTATGGAGCAGCTTAACCCTCAGGGAGTTATTGTGATCATGGAGGCAGAACATCTCTGTATGAGTATGCGCGGCGTGAAAAAACCTGGTTCAAAAACAACTACCAGTGCAGTGCGTGGTATATTCAAAAGCAGTGCAAGTGCAGCAACGCGCGCCGAAGCGTTGTCGTTGTTAATGGGTCGTTAAGTTGCCCAAAACCGAAAGGATATTTCAATGCGTTGTGTAATTTCAGTTCTGGGTAAAGACCGCAGTGGTATTGTTGCGGCAATTTCTGGCGTGCTTGCGGAAAAGGGCGCTAACATTGCCGATATCAGCCAAACTATCCTGGATGATATTTTTAGTATGACCATGTTGGTGAAATTGGACACTGCAATTGCTGATTTCAACGAAGTCCAAGAGGCGCTCACTAAAGCTGGTGAAGACTTGGGCGTTCAGGTTATTATTCAGCGCGAAGAAGTTTTCCAAGCAATGTATACCATTTAGTGTGATGTTTGTTGCTGTGAGTGATGCTTGGCATTACGCGTGGTGCCTGTCATGGTGAGGCTCGTTCAGTAATACGTACGTGCTCGTTATCGTGAGGCGCGCTCACTAATACGTACGTGCTCGACATCGTGCGTGGTACTCACCATTATGTATGATGCTTACTATTATGTGCGATGATCGCCGATATGTAGCGCTCACCATTATGTATGATGCTCGCCGTCGAGAAACAAGGTCGCAAAAACCAGATAATTTGAAAAACCAGATAATTTGAAAAACCAGATAATTCCGCAAAGCTCCAGCCTTTAGATGCTGGAGCTTGCTTTATAAAGGACCGAATGGGATATTTGGCCTATTATGAAAATGTCTAACAGGAAATCTATGGGGTAAATACAGGCAAGTAAATACGAGTAATTAAATGTAAGCAATTAAACGCAAGCTAATCGTACGCAATTGAACGCAAGCAGCAAGCAATTTCCTTTGGTAGCGGGGTGCTTTTAACGAAAACACACCCATGTATAGATGGTTCGTTTATTGCGTGCTATTTGCTACATACTATCTGTTGTATGCGAGGCAGCCTTTGCCTTATCTATCATTTCTAGGGGGCGCGATGAATTCTTCAGATTTGCGCGAAAGCGAGTTAAGCAGCGAAATCGACTCGAGTTTCGAAATTGAGCCAGACAGCGAAGTCGACTCGAATGACGGAATTGGGTCGAATGACAAAAGCGACTCGAGCAACGAACACGAACTGAACAATGAAAGCGGATCGAATAACGAAAGCGGATCGAAAAACATTTCACAAGACCATCGTGAACAGGGAAAACCTTGTCAAAAGGCAGGAGAAGCATTTGCTGCTTTTGCAGATACGATAGCTGCCTTGCGAGCTCCTGACGGTTGCCCCTGGGATCGCGAGCAAACCCACGATTCAATCGCTCACAATATGATCGAAGAAGCCTACGAAGCAGTAGATGCCATCGAAAAACGTGATCTGAAGCATCTGCGTGAAGAGCTGGGCGATGTATTGCTGCAAGTGGTGTTGCAAAGCCAAATCGCTGCGGATGCCGGGGAATTTGACGTGGCTGACGTTTGCCAAGACGTGAATGAAAAAATGATTCGCCGTCATCCTCATGTCTTCGGCTCGGCGCACGCTTCCTCGGCAAATGAAGTGCTGGATATTTGGGATAAGGTAAAGACAGGGGAACGCAACGCGGCTAACGAGAGCTTGCTTAACAACGCGGCTAACGAGGGCTTGCTCGATAAAGAAGCAAAACCTGAAGGTTTGCTTGATAGTGTTCCTGTTAGTTTCCCCGCACTCATGCAGGCGAGCAAAATATCGCGCAAGGCAGTGTCGGCGGGTTTTGAATGGGATACTGTTGATGATGTGTGGGCAAAAGTCGAGGAAGAGATTGCCGAATTCAAACAGGCTTGCGCCGAAGGGGATCCCGCTTCAAAAGAACTTGAATTTGGGGATGTGCTCTTTACCTTGGTGAATGTTGCCCGAAAGGAAAAAATAGATCCCGAAACAGCCCTTCGTGCTACCTGCCGGAAGTTTCGTGATAGGTGGGCTTTCATGGAGGGGGCTGCGTGGGCTTTAGGCAAACATATCGAAGACTTATCTATGGATGAGTTGCAAGAATTGTGGGACCAGGCAAAACGAGGTTAGTGTGACCAAGATCTATTCTCATAGCGTGCGTCTTTCTGGACCGGACGCAGGAACAAGTATCAACTTAGAAAACGTTCAAAAAAACACCTCGTCAGCAAGCTGTTCAAATAAAGAAAGCTATTCAGACAAGGCGCTATGCTCGGAAAAGGCACTTTGTTCAGACAAGGCGTTATATTCAGACAAAGCAATACGTTCAGATGAGGCGCTACGTTCAGATAAAGCAATAGACATAGTGGATGCTTTCTGTGTATTGCAAAAAGGTTTTACCGATCAGTTTGTGTATTACGACAAAGAACGTGTTAACCGATATATGGGACTTGGGCGTTGTATCGCTATTCCTTCTCTCGAAAGCGCCGATTTTATCTTGCAGGGTGATGAAACCTGCCATCCCATCATGTTTTCTTTCAATCGTTTCGATGCCTCGAATCCGAAACCAGCAGATGACATGATGGCATCTTTTCCAAAGGTGCGTCTTATGGTTCCAGAATTGGTGCTAATCGAAAATGAAAAAGGATCGTTTTTACAGGTCAATAGCTTAGGACCGGTGTATTCTGGTCGCGTCAATCGGTTTATTCGTCACATTCTTCAGGCAAAACCACGCACCCATCGAGACATGTCCTATACGCTTAGCCTTGATTCGTTTGAAGATTGGCAGCGTGTTATGGATTGCGGGCTGGAAAAAATTCGCACGCATCGCATAGAAAAGTTTGTCCCATCGCGACGAATTTATCTTGAAACTGATCAGCCCTTTTCGTCGAAGGATCTGCTGGTCAATCTCATCGATGGTGATGCCCGCGGGTGTGTTTTTATGTATCGCTATGGGGATGTGTTCTTTTGCGGTTGCACGCCTGAACTGCTGGTACGCAAGGAAGGCACCACAGTGGAGAGTATGTGTTTAGCGGGCACTACATCATGTGGCGAAACCGAAGCTGAAAAAGAAGAGCGCGCTCAAGCCTTGATGGCAGACGATAAAAACAGACGTGAACATGAATTCGTAGTGAGCTTTATGCGCGACGTGTTTGGGCGTAATTGCTATAACGTTTCAATCCCTCGAAATCCTTCAATTAAAGCGCTTCGACACGTGCAGCATTTATGCACGCCCGTTTCTGCGCAGGTAATGGAAGGACGTTCGTTGTTGTCACTCGCTAGTCAACTGCATCCTACGCCTGCGCTTTCGGGAACACCTGTTGGCGAAGCTATGATGACCTTACGTGAAGCAGAATCGTACAACCGCGGATTTTTTGGCGGTGCCATTGGGTATGTTGATGGCGCGGGTGACGGAGAATTTTCCGTGGCGATTCGCTCTGGAGTGTTTGATGGTGAAGCTGGTTGGCTTTATGCAGGATGTGGGGTTGTGGAAGGAAGTAATGCTCGCGATGAGTTTGACGAGATCGATCTTAAATTAAAAACGATTTTAAGTGCGTTTAGTGCGCCTCAATAACGCTTCAAGAGACTTGAACAATAAAGGTGGTAGAGGAATATGGACAAAGCAGAACAACTAGGACTCTATATCGGATCGTTTTTCGATGAACTGATTCGTTTGGGAGTTCGCGATGTGGTGGTAAGCCCAGGATCACGTTCGACTCCTCTCGCTATGGTTGCCCATGAAGCTCATAAACGTTTCGGAGCAACTTTTCGGCTTTATGTTGATGTCGATGAGCGTGGTGCGGGTTTTTTTGCGTTGGGACTTGCAAAGGCAAGCGGCCGTGCGGTAGCGCTTATTTGTACATCAGGAACTGCGGTGGCAAATTACTATCCTGCAGTTCTTGAAGCAGAAACTTCTCGCGTGCCTCTTATTGTTCTGACGGGAGATCGTCCAGCGCGTCTACAAAAACTGGGAGCCCCTCAAACCTGCGATCAGAATAAGGTGTATTCCGATCATGTGAGACGGTTCTTCAGCATGGCTGCGCCGAGTGCTGAAGAAAAAGACTTGGCCTATATTCGTCAAGTTGCACGAGAATTGGTAGCTTGCGCCGCACCTGGGACAGCGGCTGCATCAGTGGTGCATGCAAATTTCCCCTTTGATGAGCCACTGGTGCCTACTATTGATCGAGATGACCTATTCTCCTTTGGACGTATCGAAGGTGGCGATGTGCTTCCCGGTATTATTCGTTCTGATCGGTCTCTTTCGGTGCAGGATGCCGATGTGTTAGCGCAATACTTGGAGAATCATAAAGTTATTGTTCTTGCGGGCGAGGGAACTTTCTCGATTGCAGCTCTACAGGATCAGGCGCGACGCGATCGAGAGGCGCAAGCACTTCTTGCGTTCAGCGAACGCTTCGATGCACCGCTTTTAGCCGATCCTCTCTCACAACTTCGTTCCTATGGTCATCCTGCGGTGATATGTGGGTATGACCAAATTATGAATTCGCCTGATATGCCCGAATTTGAGGTGGTCATTCGTTTCGGGCGCTATCCAGTTTCCAAGCGCGCCGCTCAGGCAATAGAATCACTGCGTCCTGCTCAAATTGTGGTTGACGTGCAAGAATCGAGTGATTTCAATGCTCAAACAACTACCTTTGTGGCCGCCAATCCTCTCGATTTCGTGGTGGCTCTTTTGGAAGCAGTGTCATACAGCTTAGACGAAATACCTGATGAACAGTCGCATCTTCCTCTCAATATTCAGGAATGGGGAATGTTGGATCGCGATCGTTCGGAACGTATTTTGGCATCCAACTTGGCAGAGGATGACTCTTTTGAAGGTGCGTATGTGCAGGCGCTTTTACAGGAGATTCCAGCAGAGTCGCTTCTTTTTAGCGCCAACAGTATGGCGATTCGAGCAGTGGACGAGTTTTACTTCACGCGCGGAAAACGGCTTACCGTATTGGCGAATCGCGGTCTTAACGGCATTGATGGTACGGTATCAAGTGCGTTTGGCGCAGCGCAAGAATTTAAGCAGACGGTATTTTTAACGGGAGATTTGACGTTCCTACATGATATGAATGCCTTAGCGCTTCAGGAAGAGATGCTCTTGCAAGAAAAGGAAGGGATGCATCGACCAAGTATTGTCATCGTGTTGCTGAACAATCAAGGGGGCGCAATTTTTGATATGCTGCCCCAACAATCAAAGGAGGCATATTTCGAGCGACTCTTCCTTACGCCGCAGCATGTTGATTTTTGTGCAGTAGCTCAGGCGTTTGGCGTTCCGGCAACAAAGGTAGCTACGGTAGAGGATTTCCGTAGAGCGCTGACAAAGAATTTCGAAGTGCCTGGCATTTCGCTTGTTGAAGTTACGGTGCCTTTGCAAGGGGTGAAAGAGCGCTATGGACGCTATCGATAATATGGACGCTACCGATAATTGGGTGGAGATGCCTCAGGTAGGCTCGTTTACCTATAAGAAGTGCTCCTATTTTTATCAACGCTGGGGCGATCCCGAGCGACCGCCTTTGGTTTTGCTTCATGGGTTTATGCAGTCTTCGACAAGTTGGGAGCCAATTGCTGCTTCGCTTAAGCTCCATTTTTGCGTATATGCAGTTGACTTTATAGGGCATGGATTGAGCGATAAGTCGAAAAATCCAGCACGTTATACCTATGAAGACATGGCAGCTTCGATAGATTTTTTCTTGCGTAAGGTAGTTTGTCGCCCTTCCGATTCGGCGAGCAAACCCTCCAATTTGGCAAACAAAATTTCCAGAAGGGTGGCGAGTAAACCCTCCAAACGGGCGTTTCCGTTATTAAAATCGCTGAGAAAAACTTCTGGCGATTGTGCTGGCGAACAGAGCGTTCGAGCGCATGTGGTGGGGTATTCCATGGGTGGACGCATTGCGCTTGCACTCATGAAAACAAGCTGTGATGTTTTGGCATCCGTCATCTTGGAAAGCTGTAATCTTGGATGTGCGACCGACGAGGAACAGCAAGAAGCAGCAAAAAGAAACAGCGCTTGGGTAAATCGAATTCGCAAAGAAGGTATGGAAGAATTCGTGAACTATTGGGAAACTCTTCCTCTTTTCGAAACGCAAAAAGAACTGGGATTCGACAAGATACTTCATTTTTCGCGTGCAGCAAACGACCCTGAATGCATGGCACTTTGCTTGGAGGGCGCAGGTAAGCAGGCGATGCCCCTAAGTAGTGAAACTTTAACAAATATAGAAAAGGCTATTGCATTTCAACGAGACGAAACGTGCTCCCAGACAGTTGCCCCCAAGCAGGATGAAACACGCTTTCGGGAGATTGTGCCCCAGCAGGACGTGCGCTTCCAGGCTGCTACGCCCAAGCGGGATGAAACACGCTCCCAGGCGAATGATTCTGAAGCGGATTCAAGAAAAGGCATTCCTGTTTTATATATCTACGGAGACAAAGATAAAAAAAGCACCTTGGTTGCTCAGAAGCTCTCTGCGGTTGGAGCTTCTGTTTCTGCAATTAACGTAGGGCATAACGTACATTTAGAGGCCCCAATGCTTTATCTTAGAGAGATGCAAAACTTTTTGGCGGGGATAGATCAGACCCTTTGGGACTAGCTAGTTTCTCTGTGTGTCAGCAAAGGGGGCACATTTGGAGCTGGTTGTTATAGAAAGGAATAGGTATGAGCAACTTTCCCTGGGTAAAGGGTAAGGAATACGATGAAATCATTTATGAGACTTATGATGGCATCGCAAAGATTACGATCAACAGACCTGAATGTCGTAATGCTTTCACTCCGAAAACCAACATAGAGATGTACGATGCGTTTTCTATCGCACGCGATGATGCTTCTATTGGTGTAATTATTCTTACGGGCGCAAATCACGATGGCCGTCCTGAAGATCAAGCCTTCTGCTCAGGAGGAGATCAAAAGAAGCGCGGCAACGGTGGTTATGTGGGCGAGGATAACATTCCTCGTTTGAACGTACTTGATCTGCAGCGCTTGATTCGCGTGGTGCCTAAGCCTGTTATTGCTATGGTGAATGGATACGCCATTGGTGGCGGCAATGTTTTGAACTACCTTTGCGATCTTTCCATTGCGGCAGAAACTGCAAAATTCGGTCAGACGGGACCTCGCGTGGGTAGTTTTGATGGTGGTTATGGAGCTTCGTATCTTGCGGCCATGGTTGGTCAGAAGAAAGCGCGAGAAATATGGTATTTATGCCGTCAGTACACAGCGCAAGAAGCCTTGGATATGGGTATGATCAACAAGGTGGTTCCTTTTGATCAGCTCGAAGAAGAATGCGTTTCTTGGGCTCGTGAAATGCTGGCGTTATCGCCTACCGCTTTGCGCTTTCTCAAGGCGTCTTTCAATGCGGCAACTGATGGCTATGCGGGTATTCAACAGCTTGCAGGTGATGCTACTTTGTTGTATTACACCACCGATGAAGCAAAAGAAGGACGCGATGCGTTTAAGGAAAAGCGCAAGCCAGACTTCCAGCAATTCCCTAAGTTTCCGTAGGACTGTGCGCGGAGTATTGCGCGACTAAAGCACGCAGAAGGCCAGCAAAGGCTGGCAAGCTTTTTTGAGGAAGTGAACTCACCATGATTACGCACCTGTCCGAATGGGCAAAACGCAAACCTCAGGCGCCGATTTTTTTGCGTTCAGGGCGACAAGCAATCTATTGAATATTCGTACCGTCGGGCGCATATAGCAGCCGCTGCTCTTGCACGCGAGCTGGAACGCTACGGTATGACCGCTAATGGAACCCTTGCGTGCACTATGTATAACGGCACCGAGCTCGTTTTGCTTTCTTTGGCAGCAGCGTGTGGTGGGTATACGCTTGCTCTTTTGAACCCCCGTCTTTCAGCGGACGAACGTCAGCTTCGTTTGGTAGAGCTGGAAAATGCAACGGGCGAACATGGTATGGATGTATTAACTAATCAGATGGTTAATCGCCTGCTCATTGATGCTACGGGCTTCGATGCAACAGGTTTCGGCTTGCTGCCTGATGATGCCGCTGTTTTAACCAGGCTTCAAGTTGAATTGGAGCAGACCGTACAGCGCTATCAAGAGCGCTTCGATGGTGACAATGCAGGGCTTGTTATGTTTACTTCAGGTTCTTCGGGCACACCCAAAGCTGCCTTTTTGACCTGGAATTCTTTGATGGGCTCTGCTGCTGGTGCTAATGAAGTTTTGAGGTATGAGGAACATGGGGTATGGCAAATGGTTCTGCCCCTGTGCCATGTGGGTGGTTTTCAGATATTAGTTCGCACTCTTTTAAGCGGCAACACCTTTATCGTATACGAGCGCTATCAGCCTCAACGCATTTTGAATGATGTGCTCAGTTTCCGTGTTACCCATATTTCGGTCGTGGATAAGATCTTGGCCGATTTGCTCGAACATGATCGAGATCGCGTCATAACTAAATATGACTGCATTCTTTTGGGCGGTGCCGAACTTAACGACAAAACCATTCGCAAAGCGCTGAAGGCAAAGGCGAAAGTGTTTGCCAGCTACGGCATGACAGAAACCGCAAGTCTTATTGCTGCAGCGCCAGTGACGCGTAATTTTGATGGGGCACTGCAAGTGCTTCCTGGCTATGACGTGCGTATCATGCGTCCCGATGAAGAGGGCATTGGGCAGCTGCATATTGCCGGTCCTGGTGTTTTCGAAGGGTACCTCAATGCGCGCAAGGCATCGAGTGTGGATGGCTATTTCGTCACGGGCGATCGCGCTTCGCTCGATCGTAATGGGCATCTTCTAGTTTATGCGCGCACTGAAGATTTGATTATTTCAGGCGGCGAAAATATCTACCCCGCAGAAATTCGTGAGGTGCTGTTAGGCATTCCTGGCGTAAAAGACGCCTATGTGTTTGGTACCGCTGACGAGACGTGGGGTTATAGGCCCGTTGCGTTTGTTGAAGCGGATTATTCGGCTACTGCTATTGCTCATGACCATGAGGCAATGGGGCTTACTCAAGACGAAACAGGAATCGAAGCAGCAAGCTGCCCGCAAGAATTTGCGCATATGATTCATCGTTATTTAGATGATCATATGTCCAAACTTCATCATCCCAAACATATTTTGGTTTTGGACGCATTCCCGCTTACCGTGGCGAGCAAGGTCGATCGTATTGCGCTCAAACAGCTCTACGATAAGCGAATCGATATTAAGCGTTTGAGTCTTTATCGTATCAAGCAGCCCTTTACGGTACCGGTCAAAACTCCCAAGGCAACTATCACTGAACGCGAATCGTTTTTTGTGGAAGTTGAAGATTGGGCGGGACGCATTGGTATTAGCGAATGCGTTTCGTTTAAGACAAACTGGTACTTACCCGAGACTATTGAAGAGGATTTCCGTGTGGTAAGGGATGTCATTGCGCCTATCGTGTTGGGGGAGCGCTACATTCATCCTTCCCAGGTGTCCCGTTCGCTTGCGACGTTTGCGGACTTGGCTCGCTATCCCATGGCTAAGGCAGCTGTGGAGCCTGCTTTATGGGATCTGTACGGCAAAATTGTTGGCAAGCCCCTTTCGAAGTTGATCGGCGGTTCCAATCAAGAAAAGATTCTAGGCGGTGCCGTGATTGGGTTGGGCACTGCCGATGAGGTATGCGCTCAGGTAGATGCTGCTGTTCAAGCAGGCTATACACGCGTAAAGCTTAAAGTAAAACCCGATACCGTATTGGCTTGCGTGGAGGCCGTTCGAAAGGCGCATCCTGACCTGATTATCATGCTGGACGCTAACCAGTCTTTTGATGAATCGAATCTGGATATCCTGCGCAAGCTTGATGAGTTTAATATTGCCTGTATTGAAGAGCCTTATAATCCCTCATTCGTTCCTCGTAACGGGGGCACAAACCTGTTTGCGCGCTTGTCCGATCTACAGGAGCACATCAAAACACCGGTGTGCTTAGACGAGTCGGTTGTGACAGCCCAGGATATGGAAGAGGCGATGGATTTTGACAACTTGAAGTGCTATGCGCTTAAGGTGGCGAAATTTGGAGGTATTCAACCTACGCTTGACTTCTATAAATGGGCAAGAGAGCAAGGCAAAGTAACTTGGATGGGTGGCATGTTTGATACGGGTGTTTCCAAGCGTATGCATGCAGCATTTGCTACCTTACCAGGAATGGATTTGCCAGCCGATGTTTCGGATTTCACTGAATATTTTGAGCACGACACCGCTTTGCCTCCTTTACAGCTACAAGAGGGAGAATTGGTTTTGAATACGGTCGATCATCCTGCAGGTTCGGGCTGCGTGCTTGATAAAGATTACTTACGTTCAGTATTGGTGGATGAAGTGACCATCGCTAAGGACTAGGCTTGTAATTTGTAGGGACGAACTATTTGTCCAATAACCCAAATATTTTTGATCTTATGTTTTATCGAGGGGTGCGGATATAATCGCACCTCTTTTTCTTTGCAATTAGTTGTAAGGACTAAGCTTGCGATTCGTACGGCGAAATCTCGCTCGAATTCCGAAATAAATTACAAAAACGTTAAACAATGTTTCAAGTTTGCTAAATAAATCACGTTTGTTCTCGTATCATTACGTATTACAGATATTTACAAAGGTTTTCCTTTTGTCATACGTAAAACAACAGCGTCGCCATTCCCCCGAGCGCTCAAGTTTTGTGAATATCTGCCACACAAGAAGTAAACCATGCGTGAAGGACACAAACAGTGATTGAGTTCGGTGCTTTTCTGACGGCGTTAACGGGCAGTCCAGTATTGGTGATTGTGTTGTTGCTTACGTTGGGGGCGACGGTAGTAAATGGTGCAACTGATGCACCTAATGCTATTGCTACCGTGGTGGGAACACGCAGTATGTCACCTGGTGCTGCAATCATCATGGCGGCGATCTGTAACTTTATTGGCTTGCTTGCGGTTACCACCATTGGTGCTGCGGTTGCAAAAACCATCTTTACTATGGCAAATTTTGGGGGAGATAACGAAGCGGCTTTGCTTGCGCTGGCGGCAGCTATGGTTGCCGTTATTGCCTGGGGTGTTATCACGTGGATTTTTGGTATTCCCACTTCGCAGAGCCATTCCTTAATTGCTGGTATTACTGGTGCTGCCATTGCTCTTCAAAATGGTATTGGCGGCGTTAACCCAGACGAATGGGTTAAAGTTTTGTATGGTTTAGTAATTTCAACAGGCTTAGGCTTTTTCTGTGGCTGGCTTTTTACTAAGATGATCGAATTTTTTGCGAAGGGAATCAATCGCAGAAAGTCGGCAAACTTTTGGCATTGGGCACAAATTCTTGCGGGTGCTGGCGTGGCGGTAATGCACGGTGCTCAAGACGGCCAGAAATTCTTGTCAGTAAGTATGATGGGCATCATGCTGTGCATGGGAATGGGTACCGAAACGGGTGACGTGGCATTTCCTATGTGGTTGGTAATTCTCTGCGCTGCCACCATGGGCTTAGGTACTGCTATTGGTGGCAAAAAGATTATAAAGAGTGTTGGTATGGATATGGTAAAGATGGAACCCTATCAAGGATTTGCTGCTTGTTTGTCCGCCATATTCTGTATCGGTTTAGCTAATGGCACTGGTATGCCCGTGTCTACTACCCACACCAAAACAACTGCCATCATGGGTGTGGGTGCCTCGAAGCGCTTGAGTAATGTGAAGTGGGGTAAGGCGGGCAATATGGTGCTCGCGTGGGTTCTTACGTTCCCGGGTTGCGGCGTCATAGGATACGTGCTGGCGAAAGTGTTCTTGTTGTTCTAGGCCCTTGGGCCCCTGTGGCCTTTCCGAAAAAAATGTACCGAGGGTGGGTACGAAAATACAAAATCATACCCCCCTGGGTGGGTATGTTTTTGCAAGGTAAAATTATCGAATAAATCCAGGTAAACAGGCCATTTATCCAAAAAAATGTAGCTATTTTGATGATTTCGTGATGCAAAGTTGTTAAGATTGCATCTGTATTCTGTTTTGGACAACTGCGCCCAAAATGCGTAGTTGTTTTCATTAGCTGAAAGCAGAGGGTTACTTACAGCTAATCAAATAAACCATTTTAGGTTTTTGTCGGAAAGGTAGATGGTATGTCGTTTTTGGGTCGTCACTCATCGGGTATGAGTACCTCCCGTAAACCCTGGGGTGGGCACAACAAATCAAAGCAGGGGAAGCACAATGCTGCTTTGATTAACGCCCAAAATAACCTCACAGGGGGGGGGCACTTCTAAGCAAGTAAGCGCCGCGGTAAGAACTTTTACACGCAACAATGCAGGTAAAGTTGGAGCGGTACTAACTGCACTCCTCGCAGTAATTTTGGCTGTTTCGTTGGCTATGCCGGCGAATGCAGCAGATCTTAAGGGAAATACGGTTGTTGACCCGGATACGACCAATGTTTGGACGGATTACACGCGACCGGGTGGCCAGCCGTCTACGCAGAACGTGGGCCGCATCTGGACCGACAAGAGCGTATTCGATAATACGTACGCATTCAAAAACGAAGACAATGCCGGCTTGAGTGGGCAGACGATTGGAAAGGGCGACTCCGACTTCCTCGTGAGCCTGTCTGCGCTTTCGTCTACTTCGAACCTCAAAGAGATGGTCAAAACCAGTCAGCCGCTCGATATCGTGCTAGTTCTCGATACCTCTGGTTCCATGAGCGGCAGCAAGATGACCAATCTCAAGAACGCTGCCAATAGCTTTATTGATGCAACTGCCGAGAATAACCGTGGGCTCGAGCAGGATCAGCAGACGCGCCTTGCAATCGTGCAGTTTGCGAGCGGAGCGAATACGCGTCAGCAGCTGAACTATGTAACCGACCAGAACGCTCAGCAGTATAGGAACACCATCAATGGTTTCCGCGCGGATGGCGCCACATATGCTGAAGAGGGTCTGCAGCAGGCACAGAGTGTGCTCGACCGCAACGGCCGCGCTGACGTGCAGCAGATCGTCATCTTCTTCACCGATGGCGAGCCGAACCATCGAAATGGGTTTGATAACGAAGTTGCTGCCGACGCGGTCAACACTGCCCATGAGATGAAGCAGGGCGGAACAATCATCTACGCGATTGGCGTTATGAACGGGGCCGACGCATCAGTGACCGACGACGACGGCTTCAACGAGTACATGAACGGCGTTTCCAGCAACTATCCCAACGCAACCGCCGATGGCTCAAACGGGGGCTTCATGGGTTGGGGCGCTCATTACAACACTACTTTCGGCGAGCGCGCCGAGGGTGACTACTACAAGGCTGCTTCCGACCCGGATTCAATCGAAGAGATCTTTGACGAGATTTCTGATGAGGTCCAGCAGGGTGTTGGCTCCGGCTCCCCCATTGAGGAGAACACTCAGCAGGGCAATACCGAGCCCGGCATCCTCACCTTCGAGGATCAGCTCGGCAACTACATGCAGGTGACGAGCACGGGCGCCGGTGAGGATAAGATTCAGCTCGCGTACGGCGACCAGATTTACACCAGCACGAGTAAGAGCACCGAGGGCTATACCGACACCTATCACTTCAGCGGCGAGGTTGAAGGCAACGAGATCTATGGCGCTGCCAACCTGTCCGATCTGGTGGTGACCGTCGAGCGCAGCGATGACCTCGCTACCGGCGACAAGGTGACCGTGACGCTTCCGGCCTCGCTTTTGCCCATGCGCCACTATGACGTGGACACCGACGCTGGCACCATGACCGTGTCGCAGGCATACCCCGTCCGCCTGTTCTACGGGGTGAGCCTCAAGGCAGAGGCGAAGGCCGCGCTCAGCGACCCGACGAGCGAGGCATACGCAGCCATCGTTGCGTCCCAGGCGTCCGACGACGGTACTTCCATCGACTTCTACTCCAACAGCTTCGTCAAGGACGCTGCCGATGGTTCCACCACGGCGTCCTTCTCTCCCAACGCTGGCAACAAGTTCTACTACTACACGCAGGACACGACGCTCTACACGAATCCTGAGTGCACGACTGAGGCGAATCGGTATACCGTTGGAAACGCGACCACGCTGTACTACAAGGACGTGTACTGGGTCCAGACCGGAAACGGCACCGCGGCGCGCGAGGTGACCGACGGCTACGGCACCGTGACGAGCGGCACCGCCGAGTGGAACGCTATTCAGAGGCCGAGCGGAGGGACGTACTACATCCCTGCAAACACCCAGCGCACAGAGCGTCCGCATACCCTGACGGATGTCAAGGAACCCAATGAGACCGGCACGGCTGCTAACGTCCTGAACCCGTCGTGGACCGCGGGGGGCGACGTCACCCAGGCGCTTGGCAACAACGGCAAGCTGTCGTTTGAGATGCCCGGTTCGCTCGAGATCAAGAAGGATGTCGATTGGGGCAACGCCTCCGATCAGACCAAGCAGGACAAGAACACCTTCACGTTCGTCATCACGGCCAACGTCCCAACAGGTGAGGACGAGGCAACCGAGCCCCTTGCCGGTACGTACAACTACTACGTTGGCGACTCTGATACCGCCGCCGGCCAGGTGACGTTTAACAACGGCGCGGCAACGCTGACCGTTACCGGCGGCACCACGGTCCGCATCGACGGGCTTCCCGCTGGCACGACGTTTACCGTGACCGAGCGGGGCGTCGGCCAGAACGGCTGGACTGTGACGGACGCCACGAGCCAGGGGGATGTCGAGAACACCGACCCTGCGGATGGTGTTGTGACCGGCACGATTCCCCGCCGGCTCGCAGGCATCGCTTACGTTCACCAACACATATCATGCGAACGAGGTGAACCTTAGCACCGAAACCACACTCAAGGTTCAGAAGAACCTCGAGGGCCGCGATTGGCGCGACACCGATGAGTTCACGTTTGAGATTGACGGCCTTGGCAACACGGTTGGGGACGGCATTACCACGCCGGAACCTGCCGAGACCGCAGTGACGATCGATGATCAGACCGCCGATTACACTAAGGCGTTCGACGACATCACCTTCACGATGCCGGGTGAGTACCGCTACAGCATCACCGAGGATAACGATACCGATCCGATTAACGGCATTGACTACTCTGCAGCTATCTACCGCGTGGTAGTAACGGTAACTGATGATGGCAACGGCAAACTTGTCGTTTCCAAGGTAGAACTGCAGCAGACCCAGAATGATGCCGGAACGATGGGGGCAGATGCGCAGCCCGTACCTATTGAGGGCAGCACGGCTACGTTCACCAACACGTATGATGTGAACGCCGCTACCACCAACATTGATGGCAGGAAGAAGTACACCGACACTACGGGCGACAATGACATCAACTACGGCAAGTTTACCTTCCAGATCGAGGCACTCGGCGGCTATGAGACTGAGGGCGGAAGCTCCGCAAGCTACACGGTTAAAGCCGAGGATGTTCCGATGCCTACAGATGTTGCAGAAGGAACCACAACCAAGCAGGTGACCAACACCGGCTATAACTTTACTTTCGGTACCATCAGCTATAACGGAAACGATGCAGGCAAGACCTTTGAATACAAGGTGACCGAGATTCCCGGCAATGAGCAGGGTATGACTTATGACGGAACGACTGAACATATCGTCAAAGTAAAGGTAGAGGAAGTCACCACAGGCGAAGGCACTCCTGAGGAGGAGACCTATCTGGTGGCAACGCCTGACATGACGCCTGAACAAGTTTCCTTCACCAACACCTACGATCCTGCCGATGCTACCTTGACGGGCAACGACGCTATCCACGGCACGAAGACGCTCACCGGCCGCGACATGAAAGCTGACGAGACCTTCTACTTCCAGCTGACGGCAACGAATGACAACGCTCAGAGCGTGCTGCCCAATGCCAAGACGGTTGAGGTGACGAGCCTTACCGATGGTTCTGCTGACTTCAACTTCGGAGAGATGTCCTTCTCCAAGGTCGGTGTGTACACGTTCACGGTGAACGAGGTTGCCGATGAGAACGGCGCCGAGACCACCGACGGCTCCGGCATGACCTACGACGCCAACATCTGCACCGTGACGGTCGACGTGTCGGACAACAAGCAGGGCGCTCTCGTTGCCGATGTGACCTACAGCAACGACGTGAACAGCTCGGTGACTGACAAGGCTCAGTTCAACAACACCTACGAGGCGTCCATGAACTACGGTGCCGAGGGTGCTGGCGGCATCGTGGTGACTAAGACGCTCAACGACCGCTCCGAGGCTATTAACACCTTCCTCTTCACCATCACGGGTGAAACCGAGGAAGATACCGCCAAGCTTCATAGCGGGGACCTCGAGTTCACCCATGGGATCCTGACGCCTGGTGTTCCTAATGAGATGGAGAAGCTGCAGCAGCTGACCTTCGATGAGACGGACGCTGGTAAGACCTACACGTTCTTCGTCGACGAACTTGAGGATAGGCTTGCAGGTAACAAGCCCCTCACGGATCTCGAGGGCGTCGACTTCGACCAGTCTCAGTACCGCGTTGAAATCCAGGTGCTGGACAACGGCGACGGCACCATGCATACCGTGACTACGGTCACGAAGATCAAGAACGCGGATGGTTCGGTTGTGGATGAGGTTGTGTACGGTCCCTCAGATTCCGCGTCTGATGGCTATACGGCTCCGAAGTTCGGCTTCGTGAACGATTACAACCCCGATCCGGCTGTGGTTGGTGGCAGCGCTAACGCGAAGATCCAGGTGACCAAGACCGTTGAGGGTGCGGATTCCGCGACGGACTACACCTTCACGCTTACGCTCGTGGAGCAAGACCAGGCTCAATACATCGAGGGTCTGAGCGACGGCAAGCTTGAGGTTTCCACCAACGGAACCATTACCGAGGGAGATTCCCAGACGGTCGAGTTCGGTGAGCTCAAGTTCACCAAGGCCGGCTCTTATGGCTTTGCGGTGACCGAGAAACAGCCTGCCGAGGATGCCGGCTGGACGTTTGACGATGCGGACGGCGACGGTGCTACCGACACGCACTACGTGGAGATTGTCATCACCGACAAGAACGCCGATGGCAAGTACGACGGCAAACTCTACGTTGAGAGCGTGACGAGCAATGCTGGTGTGGGCGAGCCCGTTCAGATTGTCAATAGCTATAAGACTGATTCGGTAGTTGTGGGCGGCGAAGATGCCGAGCAGCAGATCACCGTTCAGAAGAGCGTGACGGGTGACAACACCGCCGCGGATGCTGAGTTCAACTTCCAGCTTGAGCCGGTGGTGGACGACACCAATACCGAGGATGTGTGGCGGGCCAACGTTGAAGCAGCGGAAGCAGACTTCGAGCCGAAGACCGCCATTACCGACGGCGTGACCACTGACGCTCCTAAGACCGCTACGTTTGACGGTATCAGGTTCAAGGCTGCGGGTGACTACACCTTCAAGGTGACCGAGATCGAGGGCACCGACGACCAAGCCGATCCGAACGGCTGGAAATACGATAATCATGAGGCCTTCGTAACGGTCCATGTGACCGACGACGGCGAGGGCAAGCTCAAGGCAACGGTGAGCTATAACAACGACGGCGCCACCACGGATGCAGACAAGGGCGTCAAAGATGCCGCTGCGTTCACCAACTCCTACAGTGCGAACAGCACGGATGCGGATACCGGTTCTGCCAATGTCCAGCTGACCAAGGTGCTCGAGGGCAAGGCGTGGGACGGCGACAGCTTCACGTTCGAGATTAAACCTGAGAGCAACACCGCTGGCATCGAGACAGCCGACATGCCCATGCCGAATGACGATGCGGATGGTGACGGCAGCAACAACACGGTGACCGTGAACGCTCCGACGGAAGAGGACGGCAAGACCGCCATCTTCTCCTTCGGCAGCATCACCTTCGACACTCCGGGCACCTATGTCTATAAGGTGACCGAGGTTACGGGTGGCAACGTCGGCATAGACTACTCCAGCAACAAGGCGACCATCACCATCGAGGTGGTAGACAACCACCAGGGCGCTCTCGTTGCCACTGTGGGTATTGAAAACAACGTGTTCACCAACACCTACGCCAGTGAACTTGACTACGCTGCGGGCGGCGGCCTCAAGATCATCAAGACATTCGAGAACGCTGACATGCGCGAATTTAACTTCACGGTAACGCCGAAGAACGAGGCCTCTGCCGATAAGCTGGGTATTGACATGGCAGGTGAGACCTTCACCACTAAGTCGGACGCAACTATCGGAGATGACAATGCGTCCCATGCGGAGATCATGGTGATCGACGCTGGCACAGAAGCGAAGTTCACGCAGGACGACGCTGATGATACCTATACCTACACGGTACAGGAGACCAAGGGCGATGATGCCAGCGTGACTTACGATGGTACGGTCTACACCGTGACCATTACCACCGTTGACGATGGTCTGGGCGGCATCAAGGTAACTACGACGGTAACCAATGGTGCTGACTATAAGCAGACTTACGTTTACGATAACGATGCTGAGACTGAGAACCAGACGGCTGTGGTTCCGTTCACCAACACCTACAAGGCTGAGGGGCCAGTTGGGCGGCAACGGTGCTGTGAGCATCAACGCTACCAAGACACTTACCAACCGCCCGATGGTCGACGGTGAGTTCACGTTCAACGTGACCAACACCGCCGATGACAGCAACGCGATGGTCACCACCGGCACCAACGCTGCCGACGGCACCATCACCTTCGACGCCATCGACTACAGCATCGACCAGATGCTTAAGGACGTGGATAACGACCTGGCAACGCCGAACGTTGTGGAGGGCAAGGACACCTTCACCTATACCTATAAGGTGACGGAGGATACTGACAGCCTGGACGATGGCGTGAGCGCAATCGACACCGCTGGCTTCCAGATCACCGTGACGGTGACCGATAATGGCGACGGTACGCT
>ENA-OQBD01000075-OQBD01000075.1-human-gut-metagenome-genome-assembly--contig:-NODE-75-length-56292-cov-13.252097_pt1 | contig 56292 bp, 73 predicted proteins | sample MGYA00242742_ERZ504543 | MGnify/ENA primary metagenome ERZ504543 (study PRJEB26092, sample SAMD00036239) | human gut metagenome | host: Homo sapiens | study: EMG produced TPA metagenomics assembly of...
GGTTCGGTCATTCTGTCGATGGCCGATGCGGCCAATTCCATCGTGCATAATGACGGCGTCGCCGTGGCCGTACCGATCGTCGTATCCCTGGCCGTTTACCTTTTCGTATGGCTGTTCGTCCAGCAGAAATATCGCTGATTCTCTGAAAACCGTTCTGTTTATTGGCTTTTTATATGCCTGCGTGATGATTTACCACTCAGGCTACCACCTCTACACTGTCTCAAATATATGAAAATCGGCTATTTTTTTGACGTCGTGAAACAGCTAGAGCGGTGAAGGCAGGTCCGTAATCAACTCCATCTCTGTCCATTTCCAACCTTACATGGTGTCGAGCCTATCAATCCGCTGATTTTTTCTCGTGTTTTTTCATGTTTCGGCTTGCATTACTTATATATATTTGATACAATAGTTTATGTCAACAAAGGAAAGGAGGTGAACATGAAATGGACGGACATCGTAAACGCCATCAGCTCGGTGACAAGCAACATCATCGCACTGGCGGCGCTGGTCATCTCGCTCAGAAAGCCGCCTAGGCACGGCAGATGACAAGAGGGTTCCGAGCACTCCTACTGCCCGGAACCCTCCGGTTCCATCCTATTTCATGACCCATCATGAAGACAAGCACACTGTTCGCCGTATGCGGCATCGTATGCGGCCTGACATCGCTCTCGCTCGGCTGCGCCGGGAAAGCATGGCAGGCCGGACTGTTCGGACTCGCGGCGGGAATCTGGAGCATCGCCACGCTCATCAGGGACAGGAGGGACGATGACGACTGAATACCTCGGCATCAAACAGGTCTCCGAACGCCTCGGCGTCGCCAACGCCGCCTCCTACGACCTGCCCGAGCCGGACGTAACCATCGGCCGCACGCGCGGCTGGCTCCCCGAGACCATCGACCAGTGGGACGCGCAGCGCCCCGGCCGCGGCGTCGGCGGCGGACGCCCACGCAAAAACAAGACCGAATAACAAAAAAGCCCCTCCCCCAGCGCAGAAGCTGAGAGAGGGGCATCCATTCTCCCGACGTTAGGAAAATGGTCAATCAGGCCGCAAGTGAGAGCTTGGCTTTAAGCTCGCTCACGCCGATCAATGCGCCGACCAGCACGCTCAACGCGTTGAGCGTGGTCACGATCTGGTCGATATGCGGCAGACCCCAAGCGGGGCCGACCGCCTGCACGAACACGGCGACGGCCGGAAGGGCGATCAGCGCGGCCCACTTGAGCGCCTGATACACCTTGTCCGGCAGCAGATAGTCGAGCTTGGTCTTGTTGTTTTCGTCCATTTTCCACCTCCTTTTTAATGTTGCGTGAACCGGCTCCACGGTTAAATCGCGGAGCCGGGGTCCGGTCAGCGGAGCCGCTGGCCTGGGTAGATGGTGTACGGCGGGCGGATGCCGTTGCGCTGAGCCGCGGCATACCAGCCGGTGCCGTAGATCTTCCACAGGCTCTCGCCTGCACTGACCACGTGAGTGGAGCCGTAGTAGGTCGTGGACGGAGCTGCAGTCGTGGAGACGGAGCCGTAGTAGGTGATCGTCTGGCCAACGTAGATCCGGTTGATGTTGCCGGAAGGCACGCGCCACGCGGAGGCCGGCTTAAGGCCGGTACGCTCGGCGATGGCCGACACGGTGTCGCCGGAACGGACCACGTAGGTGCGGGACGGCGTGCGGGTCACGGTGGTCTGAGTGGAGGATCCGCCGCCGAGCTTGGAGTTGACGATCGCCATGACGGCGTTGTAGTTGCCGCCGAGGCGATTGATTCTCTCCTGGCCGTTGCCATAGTCTCCGTGGATGACCTTGTCGGCCAGCACGTTGAGGTCGGTCGGCGTCTGCTCCGCTGGCTTGTTGACCTGTGGGGCCGTGGTGACGGTCCCGGTGGAGCATCCGGCGCGTTCGCCGCAGGCAATCTTCTTCCAGGCGGTTCGATCGCCGTAGAAACGGTTGAGGTCGAGCGGGCCGCGCCCGTTGATGTAGCCGGTGCTGGCGTACTGCGTCATGCCTTCGCCGGACGCTCCGCCGTTCCATGGGCTGGGCTGGTATCCGGTCGGCTGACTGTTGGCGTACTGCGCCACCCAGAGCATGCACCGCTGTCGCACCCAGGTGTTGACCTGCCAGACCGCGGAGCGCTGGACGTAGACGATGGGCCAGACCTGCGTGCGGTCATGCACTCGGGTCACCCATATCTGGATCCATGCCGGATTGCCCCAGTTTGGGTTGGCGGTCGCGCAGCTGTATCGCCCGTAGGCGAGGCACTGCTCCCAGTCGAGGGCGAGTATGGAGCGTCCGACGCGTCCGGCGACGGCGTTGACGAAGGTGTCGGCCTCCGCCGTGGCGTTACCACCGTTGGCGAAGTGGTAGACACCGGTCTCCTTGCCTGTACGGTCGGCGTTGGCCAGTTGCGTGGCGTAGTTGTTGTTGCTCCAGTAGAGCCCCTGCGTGGCCTTGACGATGACGAAGTCGGCCGAGATGGCGGACGGTATATCCGCCGACTGATAGCCGCTGATGTCGACGCCGTTGAGGTCGGCCATCGCGGCTGGCGCCACGGCCATGGTGATGGCCATGACCACGCCGGTGACCGCCAGGCGGAAGCGTTTGAGCCACGGAGGCTTGTGCTTGCGCATTCATTTCCTTTCTCTAGAAACGGGAAACCCCACGCTTTCACGTGAGGTTTCATGGGTTATGGCGGCGTCACATGTGGGCGCCACGGTTGAAAAGCAGGACGAGCGCGGCGAGACCGATCCAGGCGATGACGAAGGTCATGAGTCCTCCACGGTCTCGGGCGCCACGTCGGCGCGCAGCTCGTCCGGCAGGTGCGGTTTCGGATGTCTTTGGAGGAAATCGGGTTCGACGATCTCGCAGAACTGTTGCAACCAATGGAACAGCTGCCTCGTGTATGCGGCGAGCGCGAAGTATTTTCGCTGCTGATCCTCCAGGTGCTGGATCTGCTCCTCCTGCGACTCGACCTGTTCCCTCAAAGGCTTGATGACGGAATCGGTGAGGATGTCGCAAGCCTTCGCGGCGATGTCCGCGGTGTCCTTGCGTCTGCCGGAGATGGCGCCGATGATGGCACCCACTCCTCCACCGCCGATCAGGGCAACGATGAGAGACGTCCAGAATTCCGTGCTTGAAAAAAGCGGTGGCATCAGTCATCCCAGGGGTCAAGCTTGGACTGCACATCGTCTCGGTATTTCTCGGGCACTTCGTCCAATTCCATGCGTCCGGCCTTGACGAGTCTGACATACATGCGGACGGCTGCCGCGCGGTTGACTTTGGCCATGGTCACTCCTCCTTTCCGGATTTGTCTGTGTCGACGGAATCGATGTGGCCGGTGGTGGTCTTGTCATCGGCCACATCGGTGTCGGACGGCGTGTGGTTGGCCGAGTTATCTGCGGAATCATCGGTGGAATCATCTGTGGAATCATCGGCGAGGAGGTCGGCCAAAAGCTGGGCGTTGTCCAGTGAGGACTGTTCCAGCGCCGTGATTCGGTCGAGCACCGGCTGGGAGCTGGTGACGTCGCCTTCGAAGAGCATGTCGGCCTGCTCGACGGCCTCCTGCTCCTGCAATGGGAGCACCTGGTAGGATTCGATGGCGGTCCATTCGCTCCATGCCGGCATCTGGTCGGTGGCCTCATGAGTGACCTGCTTGATGTTCTTGCGGATACGGATGTCGGCCGTTCCGTCCCCTCGGCCGTGGTAGTCGAGCTCCTGCAATTGTTCGGAGGATGATACCTTCTGGATCATTGTGTTGTCCTTCCTTTGTTGGTGGCGGAGACCACGTGTCTCGCCTGATGGAAAATCCTGTCGATGTCGTGGCGGCGGCGGAACGCCACGCTGTCGGAGTGGTAGAGCCATCCGTAGTAGCTGATGCATTTGCGCGCCATAGCCATGGTCATCGGACGTTTCGCTGCGCGGGAGTAGGCGCGTTCGGCTCGGAGGAATATGGCCGGTCTGACTCCGGTGCGTCCTGGACGAAACGTGTAGCCGACCATGTCTATCGGCTCCGCTTCGATGTGCTTGACGTTCCAGGTCGGGTGGATCTCGAGATGCAGCCGGTCACGCAGAAATCCTCGGAGGCGTTTGACCGCGATGGTCAGGTCGCGTTTCGACCGGCCGATGAGCAGTATGTCGTCGGCATAAAAAAGCACGTGCGTGACGAGACGGCGCCGTATCTCCTCGCCTTGCCTCCTGCGGCTTCGTCTGACGGCGAAGAGAGACCCCTCGGCGTAATGCCATGCCGCGGAAAGGTAATAGTTCGCGAGCCATTGCGAGAGATACGAGCCTATGTTCAGGCCACGGTCTCCGCGGTATTGGTCGACGAGTGTGAAGACGAGCCGCAGAAGACGCCTGTCGCCGACGTCATGGGCGAGCATCGCTTTGAGCACGGCACGGTCGATCGACGGATAGCATTTGACGACGTCGAGTTTGACGAAGACCCTGCTGTCGCGTTCCCTCACCCATTTTCTGATGGCCTTGCGCGCGTCGTTGATGCCACGGCCCGGGATGCTGGCGGTCTGCCAGCGGCCTATCTTCGCGTGGAACAGCGGCATGAGCGCGCGGGCCGCGACGTAGTCGTGGATCTGATGCTCGATGGTCTCCCTGCCGATGATCCTGACCTTGCCGCTGATCGGCTCGACGTGCCGGTGGTATGTGATCGGCGGGAGGTGGAATTCGCCGGTGCGGATGTCGTCGGCGACCTCGCGGGCGAATCGGTCGAGGTCCGGATGGCGTTCGATAAATCGTCTGGCGTCCCTCCGGTGTCCCTTACCTTTGAGGCAGGCGTCGATGCATTCCCGGACGAACGCCGGATCGGTGACCGGCACGTGTTTGCAGTAGGTTTTGATTTTCGTGTCCTTATAAGCTATGGGGACAATGGGCGGCTTTCGATGCGTCTACCGGCCGCCTTCTCGGTTTGATTTTCGGAACTGGCCGGGGCTGTGCCTCCTCGCTTCCCACGCGGGAGGTAGTCGTGACGGAATGGTTTTTTGTGTCCTCATGGGCGGCCGCCGTAGTTCCACCACGTGTTCGAGAGCGTGTTCCTGCAGTTCGAGCAGAACAGGCCGCAGTGCGAACCGTCGTTGAGATTGCCGCCGCGGTGGAGCGGAGACGGATGGAACCTCCGGTGGTGTCGTCACGAATCCCCTGATGGTTCAGTAGGGCGAGTGGAGGGGCGTCGCCCCCTCGCTTCGCTCACCCCCACCGGATTCGGGCTACGCCCTCGTCCTGGCCGAGGGTGGATAGGCGGCCGCCGCAGATCCACCACGTGTCCGAGAGCGCGCTCCTGCAGTTCGAGCAGACCAGGCCGCAGAGCGAACCGTCGCTAAGATTGCCGCCGCGGAGGAGCTCGTGGAGTCCGGGATTGCTGATCGGGTTGATGAGCGTCGCGTCGGACAGGCCGCTGGTGCTGGTGCCTCCCCACTCGGTCGGGATGGTCATGCCGTGGGAGAAGGTGAAGCCCTTGGCGTACAACCAGTTGTTGTTGGTCTTGTCGGTGACGGACGGGAAATCGCCGAGGTGGACGTAGTCGGAGGTGATGGCCGACTTGGACGCCTTGGTCACGTCGAAGACCTTCCAGATCTCGGTGTGGCCGGCGGTGTCGGAGTCCTTGACGTTGTTGAGGATGACGTCGGCCTCGACCTCGTAGACGCCGGTGAAGATCTCGATGCCCTGGATGCGGATTGGCTGGTGGCTGCGCGGTATCGCGTCGGTGGCGTATCCGTCGGTGCCGAGCACGCCGTCGGTGGCGCCGGTCGGCCATGGCATCTGGGTGACGTGCATGGCGGCGGTGGTCGTGAATTTGTCGCCGGCCACGTTGATGGCGGTGGTTGCGGAGTCCACGACGGTCTTGGACAGGACCTTCCGCCAGGATGCCGCCTCTCCTACCTTCGGGTCTCCACGGTCGGTGCCCGAGCCGACGGAAACGTAGGAGCCGACATCGATGTATTGGGCGTCGGTCGTCTTGACGAGCGCTCGGGTGACGTTGGCTTCGGCCTTGCTGATGGTGATCTGGCCGTTGCCGCTGAAGTCGCCGCCGAGGGTGGTCTCGATGTTGCGGTCGGCGTATTTGAGCAGGTGCATGAGCTGGATGTACCAGGTGTCGGCCACGGTCTTGCCGCTCCAGCCCTTGCCTTTCTTGGCCGCCTGATCGATGCAGCCGTTCTGCGAGCCGAAGGCGGTGGACGTCTGCTTGCCGGTGAAGGAGTGCGGGACGCCGGAGCCGTCGCACCATGCGCGGTACTTCGCGAACAGCATGCACGGGCGGAGCGAACCGTCTGGGAGCATGGCACCGGGCATGGGCACGAAGCCGTCGTATTGGATGCCGCTGTAGCTGAGGGTCATGTACTGGGAGTCGAGCTGCAGGCGGTAGAAGCCCGTGGCGGTCATGACGAGCGCGTCGCCATGCGAGCCGTCGGCGGACCATGTGCCGGCCTTGTCCTTGATGGCCGTGACAAACGGATTGCCGGCGTCGTCGACGCCTCCGTTGACGTCCCACACGCGGAACGCGGGGAGCGAGCGGTAGTCGTCGCGGCCGCTCACGGTGTTGGTGGACGGGACGATGGACAATCCGGCGTTGTCGTCGAGTTTCACGCCCTGCGTGCTGTTGGACGTGGTCCAGAGCGGGAACCGGACGGTATAGATGTTCGGATCCGCGTGGGCCGCGAAGTATTCCGCGAGATTGGTTACGCGCCCCGTCGACGCGTCGTATTTGAAATTTGCGCCGTCCTTGGACTTCTGCGCGCGTTCCAGCCGGACGTAATCGCCCAGACGGATCACTTTGTCTGCATTCACCATTTACGTTCCTTTCTACTCAGGCGTTGATGGCATCGACGGCCCAGTCGATGTCGGATTGGTCGATGTCGGACAGCGGATTCCCCGCGTTCGGAATCAGCGTGGCCGGGTCGACGGTGACGAGGTCGGCGAAGTTGACTGGATTGGCGCTGTCTGGCACGTCGAAGGTGACCTTGAATTCGTGCTGTGTTCCGGCGCCGACATGCAGCTGATAGGCCCAGTCCTTTCCGGTCGGCGGAAGATTCAGCGTGATGGTGCCGTGCTGGTCGAGCGCGGTCTTGAGCGGTTCGTCGACCACGATCTTTTTGGTGGCGGTGGCGAAGCGGCTTGTGGGCGTGACGCTGATCGAGTCGTTGGCCAGGTCGACGATGCCGTTGGCGTCGAGTTTGCCGATGTCGATTTTGACTTGTGTCATTGTTCCTCCTTGTTTTCGGTGGCGTTGAGCCTTTTCATGGCTTCGGAGAGTTGGGCGCGCAGGATGGCGTTCTGTTTCGCTAGGTCGGCGAGCTGTCGTGCGAGGTCGTCGATGACGGTGTTTGCGTCTGCGGTGATTTCCATTGCCTGTCCTTTCGTCAGTCGGAGGCGGTCATCGTGTCGATGCGGGTGACGTTCCGCAGGTCGGCGAGCGCGATGTTTTGTGTGATGTGTGTGGTGATGTCTTCGAGTGTGGTGGTGTCTGGGTTGTTGTTGGTGATGGTGGCTCGGATGCCGCGGGTGTCGTTTTGCCAGATTTCGCCGTTGTCGGTGCTGTAGGTGTAGCGGAGGCCGAGTCGGTAGAGTTCGGCTTTCATGCTGTCTTTGGGGGGTCGGAGGTCGAGGATGTTTTGTGTGGTGCCGGCCATGGTTTTCCTTTCGAGTTTAGAGGGTGTACATCATGAAGACGCTGACCCACCATGCGTCGTTGGTTTGGCGGACGCCGACGCGGAGGTGGCCGCGTAGGTAGTTGCCGTCGCCGTTGATGCCGGTGGTGTTGCTGGGGCTGGTGTTGCCTGGTATGAATGCGCCGCCGTAGAGGCCGTTGTTGAAGACGCAGGGGACGTTGAGGCCGATTTTTGGGATGAATTCGGTTTTGAAGTATCCGATGTCCCAGTAGTCGCCGGATTGGAATGTGACGCTTTTTCGGTCTGCGCGTTGCAGTTCGAGTTGCATGTAGCAGGTGTTGCCTATGACGGTCATGTGGCTTCGGGGGTCTTTGCCGCTGTCGCCGCAGTAGGCTGTCCATCCGCTGGCGGGGACGAACCAGTCGTTGAGGTCGGTGTAGATGACTGGGTCGATGCGGATGCCGTTGACGTAGATGCCGAGGCCGCCGACCTGACGCGCCCAGCCGTCGCTGCCGTTGACGTCGATGCGTCCTGCCTCCATGACGACGCGGGACGCGCCGCTGTTGTATCTGACCACGCTGAGCTCGCTGTTGTCGGGGTTGATGCCGATGTTGAGCCGCCTGTAGGCTCCCGGGTCCGGCTGGTCGGTGTTGAAACCGTGGGATTGGCCTTGGACGTACCATGCGACCGCTTTGGAGTCGTGGCATTCGAGGAGGCCGTAGACGCTGCCGTCGTCGGTGGTGGTGTTGCGCATCTCCAATCGCGGTCCGGACAGGGCGGTGGCGAAGCTGCCGGCGAGCATGTTGGCCTTGCCGTTCAGATGCACGGTGTTCTCGCCTTGGTCGTCCCAGAAGTCGAGAGCCCCGCCCGTGAGCTTGAATCCGACCTTGTCCGAGGTGCTGGACTGGATTTTCGTGCCGGTGATCGTGCCGCCGGCGATCGTGCCGCCTTCGAGGATTGGCGCGGTGATGCGGCCGTTGGTCATGACCGGACCATCCATTTTGACGCTGCCATCGGTCTTCAGGGTGAATTTGGCGTTGCCGGCCTGGTCATAGCCGATGAGACCGCCGGAGGTGAGCTTGACTCCGCGGTTGGCATCCGAAGTGGTCTGGACGATGGCGCCGGTCACGGTGGCGCCCGAGATTGAGCCTCCGGACTGCACCGCGCCTTTGATGCTCAGGACGCCGGTGGAGACCGAATATGCGAGGCCGGTGCCGAGATACATGCCGCTCGCGTTGAATTTGATGTGCGCGGAGGACGGATCCTCGCTGTCTCGGAATTCGGATCCGATGATGGTGGCTCCGCGGGCGGTGCCGGTGAAGGTTTTGGCGTTCGCGTCGATGTCCTTGCGTGCCTGCGCGAGGTCGTCGGAGACCTTGCCGACCTGTGTGTCCGTGTCCGTCTTCGCGGCGGCGAGGATTTCCGACGCGCTGTCGGCAAGGTCCTTTTGGGAGACGACGGGCGCGATGATGATGGTCGCGTGGTCGGACTCCTCGGAGGCGTTCGGGGCGGGCAGGCCGTCGGCGTCGTGGGCGCAGTCGTAGGCGACGGCCCAGATCTCGACCACATCGCCGACCGGCAGGATGCCGGTGGTGATCTCCCCCCTGCCGCGCAGCGCGCCAAGGTCGATGGTCTTCCCCGTGCTGTCAGGCTTCGCGAAGAGCTCCACGTGGTCGAAGTCGGCGGGGATGCCGCCTTCGAGCTCGCCGTCCCATCTGGCGCACGCGACCTCCAATGAGGATGTGGCGGACACGCCGATCGGACGGCCGGGAGGGGTCGTGTCCCCGACGAACGGGATGAGGCCGCCGACGCCGGGCATGGGCTCGGCCACTCCGCCTCCGAGCCATGTCTGCGTGCCGTCGCCGTTGTCCACGGCGATGGTGCCGGTCAGGCAGGTCGAATGCGAGCCGGCCTTGGCGTATGCGGCGCTGGCCAGGGCAAGTGCGAGGGAGTCGTCGGCCGGTCTGATCTCCATGTGACTGGCCATGGTGCCTCCTTAGTCGAATGGTTCGGCGATCGGGTCGAATTTGAGGGTGACCTTGCCGGTCTGGTCTCCGCTCATCTGCATGAGCCTCATGGTGGTGACGCCGTCCGGCCAGTCGGGGAATCCGTCGATGGCGACGTCGAAGGTCTCCCCCGGCCAGAAGCTGCCGAGCGGATGCAATGGCAGGCCGTTGGCATCCACGTCGTTGGCGTCCATCTCGCCGGACAGTTGGCAGAGCGGCCGCCGGTTGGCGAGCATCGCGGCGTTCGCGGCCGAGGAGAGCAGTTCCCAGGTCTTCGCGTCCGACGCGCTGAGCGTGGTCTCGCGCAATGGCCATGGGTCCTCGCGTCTGGTCAGGGAGAGGTCTTCGGCCAAAGCGCACATGGTGCCACTGTCCGCGCCGGATCCCGTGGCATAGACGCGCATGATGGGCGCGCACCTGTCGATCTTGATGTTCTCCAGAGTGCCGCCCTGCGGATGGCAGGAGAGGCTGAGCCGCCTGTCCTGGTTGAGGTGGACGTCTCCGTCACTGCCGGCGAGGAAACGGAAGCGGATGTGCTGCGAATCCGCCAGGTACGGCCTGAATTGCATGTCGGGGCCGCCGTCCGCGTCGGCGATGTTCTTGAGGATGTCCGAGCACTTGTGGCTGCCGATGTTCGAGTCCTGGTATTCCGCGACGGTCTGGCGCGGCAGGATGGTTTTGTGCGGGCCGTCCGTCGTGGTGGTGCTGCCGGTCTGCTTGCCGTCCGCGTCGAACGAGAACACCACGGTGGTGGTGGTCACGGTCCGCTCCGAGTAGTCGGCGTGGTTTTTGGTGACGGTCTTCTTGGTGACGGTGGTCTGCGCCGTGGTGATGGTCTTGGTCGTCGTATGCTGCTTGGTCACGGTGCCCTTGCGCGTGGAGTAGCTGTAGGGCTTGGTTTCGGTGACCTGCTTGGTCTTCTTCGTCACGTGCTGTTCGGTGATGGTGGTGGTGTCGCCGTCCACCACGGTCTCGATGTAGCCGTCGGCCAAGGTCTCGCGTCTCTTGGATTTGGTCTTGGCCGCGGGCTTGTCCTCCGTCGCTCCGTCGGACGGCAGGCTATGCGTGCCGACCTCGTTGAGGTACGGCAGGTCGATCGGCAGCGAGCCGCCTGGCTTCATCTCGGTGCATTGGCGGATGACCTCGCACGCCAGGGCGCGCCAGCTGAGGTTTTCAAACCGGTATTTCCGCGTGCTGGTGTGGTTCACGCCGGTGCCGAACGCCCCCTCGTGGACGAGATGCCGGTCCTCGAGCATGCCGAACATGCTGACGACCGGCACGCTGACGTCATGCCAACTGGACGTGCGCACGCCCAAAGCTCCGGCCAATATCGGCGTGCCCAAGGATGACGGGTCGTCCATCGGCGAGCGCCAGAAGAGTGCGAGTCCGCGCTTGTATGGTTGGAGGGCTGCGGCGCGTGCGGCTGGTGTGGTGCCGGGGATTTCGGTCCATGGCAGTTCGAGGCCGCTGATGGAGTCGTCTCCGAGACCTTTGTCCTTGGTGGTGGTGAATGAGCAGTCGGAGACGGTCATGGACCAGGAGAAGCTGGGGATGTCGATTTCCTGTGCCAGTTGGCCGGTCTGGACGTCGTAGAGGTAGGCACGCCAGCTCATACGACCTGTCCTCTGTCCCAGATGATGAAGCGGCGGCCGCACCATAGGGCGTCCTTGTTGTCTTGGGATGGGTTGTAGTGGAAGACTGGCGCGTTGCCGTTTTGGAGCCAGGTGCGTAGGCGTGCGACGTGGTGGCCTTTGTTGACGGCTGTGATGTAGCTGGTTTCGTGTGTCTGCCATGCGCCGTAGCTGACGAAGTTGGCGCAGGAGTGGTCGAGGTCTTTGCCGTCGATTTGGAAGCCGACTGCCCATTCCGTTCGGTGCGATGTGTCGGACCACGAGGTGGCTCCCGCTGAGCTTAGGTTGCATTTGAAGGCGAGTTCGAGCATGCGGTCGGATGGGAGGTCGAATTCGATCTGCTGCTCGTAGTACATCTTCTTCACGGTCGAGTCGCCGGTCATGTCGCGGCGGTCCCAGTTTTCGCCGATTTTCCCTAGGGATGCGCCGTATGGGATGGCGTAGTCGGCGCTCCACATCTGCACGGCTGCGGCGGTGGATGTGGCTCCGGCGGGCATCTTCATCTTTCGAAGCATCGTGCATCCTGCCGGGATGGTCGGTTCCGGCAGGTTCGCGCCTGGCGTTCCCTGTGTGACTCCGACGACGACGAAGTTGTCGGCGTCCTTGTATTCCATCTGGTTGTGCGCGCAGATCCAGACGATGTCGATGCGAGGGTTGGAGGGGTCTCCGGCTGACACGGCTCCGGTCTGTCCGCCTTCGAAGTATGCGAGGGTCTTTCCGTCGGCGTCTCCGCGCGAGCAGACGGCCACGCCGGCCGAGACGTTGTATCGAAGGTCCGAGCGTCCCGCGACATTCAGTCCGTCGACGAGGCCGGTGTTGGCCCACTGCGCTCCAAGGATCCTGCGATGCGCGAGTGGTGTGACGCCGATGCCGTTGGCGTTCGGCGATATGCCCAAAGCTGTGGTGCTCATTGATGATTCTCCTTCACATGTAGGTGTCGTGGGCGGTGCAGTCCACGAATCCGTTACCGAGGCTTGACAGGACCACGCGGATGGAGCCGCCGGGCGGTATCGTTGGGAATCCTCGCTGGCTGAGTTGGCGGCTCACGTCCTGGCCGCCTAGCTCGGCGGTGCGGCTTCTGCAATCCAACACCAGTGGGACATCCCGGACGGTCTGGCCGCACACGATCGACTGCTGCGTGCCTGGGAAGTCGAGTCTCACGCCGTCCATAGGTCCGTGCACGACGAATGTCGGATAGGCTCGTGAGGATCCGCTGTTGGTGAGCAATGCGACGTTCGAGCCGACGCCGTCGAGCGTCAATCCGTAGTTCAGCGGGTATTTCAGGCCATTTCGCCGGTTGTCTCCGTATTTCAATCCGACGTTGCCACCTGCCACGTGCATGGCACTGATCTGGACGGTGTAGCCGTTGACGCTCAGGCGCTCCGGCCGTTCAAATACAAGCGTGATGTCGCCGCTCAAGTTCTGCCAGAGCGGATTCTGGATTTTCTGCTCAAGGCTCCTGCTGTAGTAGCCGCCGACGCATTGCGTGTCCTGTCCCTGGTCGGTGACGCGGCAGGTGACGAGACCATGCACGGCCCGGTCGAGCTGGGCGAGCAGGTCAAGTGCCTCATGCCGGTCTCCGGCGAGCACGCGGTATGAAATGGTCACGACGCGCGCGGAATAGAGGATGTCGCTGGCGGCGATGTCGTGGCCGCCGTCACCCTGTCCCCTAGAAGTGACGGTAATCTTCGGGTCCGGCGTCGCGTACCAGCCGGCGATGCCGGTCAATGCGATGCCGGGCCCTTGGTATTCGCCGTCGCCGTGGAGGATGACGCTCGCGCCGTTGGCGGTGAGTGTGACGTCTGACATCAGCGAGCGCTCCTTACTGCCGCGCTGGCGGTGCGGCCGATGATGGTGCCTGTCACGCTTGGCTGTTGCGTGGTGACGATTTTCATGGGCATGTTGACGGTGGTGGCGCCTGTGTCGGCTGGCATTTCGACTTTGACGACGATCGGCATGTCGCGCGAGGTGGAGAACACTTCCCGAGGGATTTTCATCTCGTTCAAGGCGCGCATAGTGGCGACGCCGTAATAGTCGGTCGCGGCGGCGTTCTCGACGAATTCTCCGGAGGATAGGGCGGCGTTCAGGAGCTGGACCGAATCGCTCATGCCGTTTCCGGCTGCCCAGGTCGGACTGATATAGCCGTCGAAGATGCCGCCTGCGGCGAATCGGTCGAAATGTCCATCGGTGAACATTCCGCCCGTGTAGGCGCCCTCCTTTTTCGTGTGCTCGGTGACGGTGAAGCTTTTGTCGGCGATTTTGAAGTTGTTGATGAACTGGAGTACCGGTGTCGCCTGGTCGTTGACCGAGGCGGTGCTCTTCTTGTCGTTCAGCTTCTTGCGGTTGACGGCGTCGACCTTCGGTCCGGCCTTGTCGGCCGAATCGAGCGTGTTGCGCTTGTTGGTCAGCTTCTTCGCGTTCGCGGCGTTCGTCTTCGGCGTGGCCTTGTCCGTGGAGTCCAAGGTGTTGCGCTTGTTGGTCAGCTTCTTCGAGTTGGCCTTGTTGACCTTCGGCGTGGCGTTGTCCTTGGCGTCGAGCTTGGCCGTGGCCTTCTTGCCGTTGAGCTTGCCGACGTTCGACGATGCGGTCTTGGTCTTCTTGGTCGCGTTGTCCTTCGCGTCCAGCGTGGCTTTGACGTGCTTCTTGCCGAAGTCGTCCATCATCTTCCGCGCCTTCTTGGCGCTGTCCGTGGCCTTCTTGTCGTCGGCTTCGAGCTTGGCTTTCGCGATCTTCTTGTTGAATTTGTCGACGTTCGTCTCGGCGGTCTTGGTCTTCTTCTTGGCCTTGGAGTCGTCCACGTCGAGCTTAGCCTTCTTGCCTTCCGCAGTCTCCTGGATGTGCTCGAGTGACGCCTTGATGCTGGTGGAGCTCAAACCCCACCGGTCGGCGAGATCGTTGGCGGCCTGCTCCCCCATTCCCGACGCTTCGGCCTGCTTGATGATGGCCTCACGGGCATCAGCGAGAACGCCGTTAGCTTTCGCAATTTCACCGTTGCTGAAGTTGGTGTTCTCGCCTTGCTTGAGGATCTTCTCGGCGGCGTTCTGCGCGCTGCTGGCGATGTCCTCCAAAGCCTGCTTGGTCTTGGTGCCCTTCTCCGAAAAGCGATCCAAAAGGTCGCCGTTCTGGTTGAAGACCACACCATTGTCCTTGCAGGTGTCCGACAGCTGGCCAATCTTCTGGTTGAGCTGGTCCACGGCCTCGTCGGCGGTCAGATTGTTGGATTCCAGGCCGAAGAGCGATTTGACAAGTCCGTCGATCTCTTCGGAGGCGTCCTCGGCGCTGCTGCCGAGATCCTTGGTTGCGCTGGCCGCCTGCTTGGTCGACGACGCTGCGCTGCTGGCCTTGCCGTCGAGCTCGTCCAGAGCCTTGGATTTGTCCTTGGCACCCTTCGTACCCTGTTGGTAGGCGGTGGTCAAGGCCGTCAAGCCGTCCCGCAATGCGGTGGCCTTGTGAGATCCGCTGCCAAGACTGGAGCCGAGCTTGTCGGCCGCGTCGTTGACCTGCTTGATGGCGGACTTGTTGCCTTCGGCGGCCTTGGTCATGGTGGTGATGCTGATACCGGCCTCACTCATCACATCGGTCAGTTTCTTCGATCCGGTAATGCCCTGCTCGATCGCGCTGAGCCATCCCGGTTCGCCGTGGAATGTGCCGACGTCCATGTTCTGCAGCTGATTGACCAGCGCCTCATGGATCGCGCTGGCTCCGCTGGATGCGACGGACTGCACTTCCTGGACCGCCTGTTTGGTGTTCTGCGTGGCTGTCATAAATCCGGTAAGCGCCGTCGTGGCAATGCCCAAGGCGATGCCCCACGGACCTCCCATGAGCGAGATGAGTCCGTCGGCGACATTGTGGAATCCCTTGGAGCGGAGCGTGGCGGAATCCTCGGCAGTGCCGAATCGTTCAAGCTGTTCCTGCGCGCTCAGACCGCTCGCGCGGAACATCTCAAACGCTGTTTGCGCTGACGAGAGCGCCGCCTTGACGCGCTGGATCGGGTCGATGGCCAGACCGATGTTGTTGGCCATGGTGCTAGTGCTGCCGTTGAGGCTGCTCGCGGCCTTGTGGACGCCGAGCATGATGCCGGACAGGGCGCTCATGACGACGATGGCCTGCTGCACGCCGGCCGGCAGATCGCCGAAGCCGGTGATGAGGTCGGTCAGGCCTTGCGTGAGTTTGCGGAGCGGCCCTTGCGCGCCTTCGCCGATCTTGGTCATGGCGGACTGGATGGCGCTCTCGAGCATTTTGAGGTCGCCTTTGAGGTTGTTGGTCTTGTTGGACGCCTGCTGTGCGGCGAAGCCGCTGTCGGAGACGGCCTTGGTCCAGTCCTCGACGCCTTTCTTGCCGGCGTCCATGATGATGCCGGCGCCCTTGATCGCATACGAGCCGAAGATGGTGGCTTCGGCCTGCTGGCGCTGCTGGTCGGTCAGTTTGCCGAGCTTGTCGTGCAATTGTCCGGCGAGGTTGGCCATGCCGACGAATTTGCCGCTCGCGTCGTGAGTGCTGATGCCGAGCTCCTCCATGGTGCTCTTCGCGTCGGAGGCTGGATTGGCGAGCTTCATCAACATCGAGTTGAGCTGGGTTCCGGCTTCGGCGCCGACGATGCCGTTCTGCGCGAAAAGTCCGAGGACGCCGACTGTCTCCTGCAGATTCATTCCGAAGCTGTTGGCCATGACGCCGCAATTATTAAGTGCTTCACCAAAGTCCGAGACGTCGCCCACGGCCTTGTCCGCGCCGGCGGCCAAGGCGTCCGCGGTGGACGTGGCGTCCTTGCCGGACAGGTGGAACATCGTCAGGGCTTGCGACATGTATTCGGCGGCGTTTCCGACGTCCATCTGGCCTGCGGCGGCGAGGTTGAGGGATGCGGTGAGGCCGCCGGAGAGTATGTCGGACACGCTCATGCCGGCTTTGGCGAGGTCGTTGATGGCGCCGGCTGATTCGGCTGCAGTGTAGACGGTGCTTGCGCCGGCCTGCAATGCGGCCTCGCGGAGCTGGCTGAGCTGTGCCGCGGTGGCTCCGGAGTTTGCCTGGACTGTCGACATCTGCTCGTCGAAGTCGGCGGCCATTTTGACGGATGCGACGCCGAAGGCGGTGACTGCCAGTCCGGCTGCGGTGAGGCCGCTGGTGATGAGCGCGCTCTTGCGGCCGGTGTTCTCCATGCCGGACGCGACGCTCCTGGCGGTGCTGCCGGCGCGGGTCATGGATGCCTCGTAGGAGGCGGTGTCGGCCATCAGTCGGATGACGATGTTCTGGTTTGTGGCCATTTCCCCTCCTTGAGATGGTCAGTCGGTGAGGTGCGCCACCAGCGCGTTGCGCGCCGGACTGGTCTTGTTCGAGTCCTGCCATTGGCGCATGGATTCCTGCATATGCGCGGTTGCCCAGCAGATGCCCACGTCCGAGTGCAGGCCGAATTCGGCCTCCGGCGTCTGGCAGACGCTCCGAGGCAGGCCGCACAGCGGACACAGCGTGCTCTCGTAATCGGCGAGCGCGCGCATCCATTCACGCTCCGTCTCGTCCCATTCGGGTTCCGGACGGTAGCCGATGATGCGCCGGTGGTTGTCGCGGATGGTCTCGTATGTGGGCTCCCAGCCGAGGAAGCGTTTGAAGCTGATGCCGAGCTGGCGGCAGGTTTTGAGGTCTCGGACTAGCTGTGGAGAACTTTCGAGGCTAGGTTGAACGCCGCTTTTGGGTCGGCGGCCGTCCCGTTGAGTTCGGCGATGGCCTGCCAGAGTGGCGTGAATTGGCCGTCGGTGAGCTGGTCGAAGAGGTCGCGGAGCGCCTCCTTGGTCAGGTCGGCCGGATCCGCGGGCTTGCCTCCGATGGTGGCGGATTCGAGCATCTGCGGCAGAGCTTCGGCCGCGGTGCCGAACATGTCGCGCGTGCCCGCGGCGTTGCCGGCGGTGACGGTGTTCGCGGCGAGTGTCTGCGCCCACTTGCTGACCGGCAATGCTCTGAGGGTGAGGACGAGGGTGGCGGATGTCGCCTGCTTCTTCAATTCTTCGATGCGTTGGGCGGTGCGTTTCGCCGTGCTGTTGACTCCGGCTTCGGTGACCTGCTCGGCGGTGAGGTCGCGTGCGAGCTGGTCGCCGAGGGCTGATATGCGTTCGGCGAGTTCCTGGTCGAGGATGATTTCGATGGTCTTGGTTTTGCGGATGACCTGCAGTGTCATGGTGTTCCTTTGCTTCGAGACTTGGTAGGTGGTCTCCCTTTTTGCTCGGCTCGAAGCAGGATCCGCTTCCGGCGGCGCGGAGAAAAGGGTGACCGGTAAAAGACGCGGCGTCGGAAGATTCAGGCGACCTTCACGTTCTCGGCCCATCCCGGCTCTTTGATCGTGAAGTTGATCTTGCTGCGCAGGACGGTGTTGGCGGCGATCGCGTCCTTGGCGCTCATACCGATGCGTACGCTGTAGACGTTGACCACGTCTCCGCTGACGAAGGTGCGGTCGGTGTCCTTGCCGTATCGGCGGACGATGAAGCCTTCGGCACCCTCCTTGAGGGTTTCCATGGCGAGATTCTGGTTGGAATGCTCGGTGTTGGTGTTGTCGATGACTTCGATGCTCGGACCGCTGATTTTCTTCCTGCCGGGGTTTTCGTAATCCATCGAGCTGTTCTCGCGCTGGTCGCTGATCGTGTCCTGCGAAGGCGTGCAGCTCCAACCGCCCAAAGTGACGTAGTTTGACAGGTCGGTGCCGGCGCCGATTTCTGCCGCGGTGGGCTTGTTGATGTCGTGGATGGTCGGCACCCAGATCGTGTTTACTTTGCCGTCCGCCGGTGTGGACGGGATCTCGACTCCTAGGTTGAGGGTCATTTTCGCTCCTTTAAAACGAAACCCTCCATGGCCGATGGTCTTGGAGGGTTGTGGTGTTGTCTGCTGGTCACAGGCGCGACCAGTTGAACTTGAAGGTGAGGAGGCGGCACTGGTACAGCAGGCTCGTTTCCTCGGCGGTGAGTCCGGCGGCATACGCGCCGCTGTCGGCGTTGAGGGTCAGGCATCCCGTGTCGAAGCCGTCGACGTCCAGCCGGTGTCCGGCCAGCATGGGGATCATGTGGTCGTCGGCGATGACGTTGACGGAGTCGGTGGTGGTACTGACGATGCGGATAGTCAGCGTGCCGATTCCGCCTTGAATGTGTTGCGTCTCGCCGATGGTGTGGCCGTTTGTCGTGACGGTCTCGATGATCCACGGTGGCTTGTCGGACGGCTTCGGCGAAGTCTGTCGGTACACAGTCCAGCCGTTGTCGGGTTGGGGAATGGAGTTGAGGACGGCGTCGGTCAAGGTCATGATCGATGCCATCTCAGACCACCTCCACGGCCGCCTTGGCCACGTGTTCCGCGAGCTTCGGCAGTTCCTTTTCGCCGTACTCGTAGAATTCGTGCGTTCCACCGCCTTTCACGGTGCCGAAGAAGGCGATGTTGGCGAGGCTGCCGGAGCCTCCCTTCGATGGTCCGATCTCGGCAGTGATGCGTCCGGGCGCTTCCTTTATCTCGTAGGTGATGGGGATGCTGCGGATTGACTTGTTGCCGGAGCTGGAGAGGTCTTCGCGGATGTCGTTCTTGACGTTCTGCGCGCCTCTCTTGACGACCATGGTGATGGCCGCGCGTCGGGCGACGCCTTTGGCGAGCAGCTTGTCGGCGAAGGCGGTCAGTTCGGACGCGTCGAACAGGCTTGTGGCGCTCATGCGTCCTCCTTCACGTTCCAGCGGCAGGCGGTGGCGTGCGTCTTCTCGGATTGCGGGGAGACGAGGCGGAGCCGTCTGCCTTTGAGCAGCGGGTTGGCGGATTCGGTGAGCTCCGCGACGTCTCCGGCGCGCAGGCCGTCGGTGCCGAAGGGAAAGTGCATGTACAGCGACCATACGAGGCTCACGGCGCCCATGGCCTGGGCGGCGCTTCCCTCGGTCTGCTCGCTGGCGAGGCCGCCGCTGGTCTGCACCTTGCAGCGGCCTTCATACACTTTCGTGTCACCGGTGTCCGGCAGTCCGGTTTCCGGATCGGTGGTGGTGTCGCCTGGGCGGGTGACGACGCACTGGTCGGTCATGAGGCTTTCGGCCATCTGACGCAGTTTCGGCAGGGCTCCGATGAGAGGTGCCATGCTTGGCATGCCGGCCTCCTCAGTAGTCGTAGGGGTAGTGCGGCAGTGGGATGACCACTGGCTCCGGCGCGATGACCGCCGTGGCGAGGTCGCTGCTGACTCGTTTCAGCAGCATGTCCCATTCCTCGTCGAGGATGGAGATCTCGCCGCGACTGCGCGAGCTGTCGATGCTGGTCTGCATGTTGCCGTCGTCGATCTGCAGCATGGTGCTGCTCACGCCTTCGGGGTTGAGGGCCTTGCGTGCGACGGCAGCGGATTCGACCTCCACGACGACGTCGCGGTAGTTCTCGTCCTTGCACCATTCGTCCAGCACCGGTATGCGGTTGCGGATCAGCATTTCGGCGCGGCGGAGCCATTTGGTGATCTGCTTGGCCTCCGTGCCGTCCGCGGCGATGTCGCGTCCGAGTTCGGCGGCGACGTCGTCCACTCGAGCGAAGGTCATGGCCGCCTCTTTACTGCTTGGCGATGATTCCGGCGTCGCGCAGGCTCTTCAGCAGGGCGTTGATGGTCGCCAGCTCCTGTCCGGAGGTGGCGTCCTTCACCGCGGCGCCCTGCTTGCCGGGCATTCCGGAGAGCAGGGTGTCGAGCGGCTTCGCCGGGCCTGATGCCTGCGGCACGTATACCGCGCTTGCCGGGATCGCGTTCTCGTGGCGTCCGTTGGTCGATTCCTTCATCATTTACCATCCTTCGCAGTGGTCTTCTTTTTCGCCGGCTTCTCGTCGGCTTCCGCCGCGGCGGCGTCGGCCTCCAAGGCCTCGACCTCCAAGGCCTCGACCTGGTATCCGTGGCGCTGGAAATAGTCGGACGGATCACTGTCGGTCTCGCCGACGCCGCCGACGAAGGTCACGCCGGCGGTGATGCCGTTGTATTCCGTGTTGGGCGAGAGGATCCTCCACATCACGGTCACCTGACCTTGATCTTGCGGAGCACGGCCGCGGCCTTGGTGGCCTTCAGCGCGACGCCGACGGGGCCGAGTTCGACCTCGCCGCGGTGCACGGCGCCCGGCTGGGTGAAGTCCGGCAGCCAGGTCTTCACGAGGGTGCCGTCGGTGGTGGTGATGCCGCAGAAGCCATCCAGACCGACACGGTACGCGTACAGGCTGGTGGTGCCGTCACCGGCGATCGGGATGATCGGGTCGTTGGTGCCGGCCTTTTCTCCGGCGTCGGCGAAGAGGATGCCGCCGTAGGATTCGCGGGTGATCGGACGGCCGTTCGCGTTGGCGAGGCCGTCGATGGGCTCGCGCACGTACATGCTGGTGCGGCGCACCATGGCGCGGACGCGGGCGAGCGCCTTCTTGTTGCCTACGACGATGGTGGGGGTGCCGTCGAGCAGGTCGAGGAATTCGTCGAGGGTGTCGATGGCCTTGTTGCCTTTTTCGCCTTCGAGGTCGGTCCAGTCGAAATTGTCGCCGGTTGGCTTCATTTCGGTGTTGGAGCCGGTGAGGGCCTTGTCGAGTCCGTCGAAGGCCTTGTCGTTGACGCCGGTGTCGCCGTTGATGACGGTGTCCTGGAAGAGGGTAACGGCGGCCTTGACCTTGTCGTTGACGTTGCGGGTGACTTCGTCGGATCCCTTCGGGCCGATGTTGGCGAGCAGTCGGTCGATTTCGAAGGCGCCGCCGAGGACGGCGAGCGTGGTGGTGTATTTCTTGGTGGTGGTGGTGCTCGGGGTGTATTCCGTGTTGATGGCGCGGAATTCGGCGGTGGGCTGGGTTTCCTGCCGGCGGTAGGAGTAGTCGAGCGTCGCGCCGCCTCCTGCCGGGTTGACGGCCTCGTCGAAGATGAGGGAGTCGAGGATGACGCTGGACTTTCGGAATTCGTCGATGACGAACGGATCGTAGTCTTCGAGGGCGTTGTTCTTCGCCTCTGCGAGAGTGACAGCCATGTGGTTGTCTCCTTCCTTGTTTGTTGTTTATCGGTAGTATGCGGAAATCGCTTCGGAGAGGTTGGCCGGTTTCGGTTCCCCGCCTTTGCCTTGGCTTGGGTCGGGGTCGACGTGGGGCTTGTTCTGCACGTTGACGAGTTGCAGCAGGTTGTCGGCGTCGGCTTCCAGCTCCTCGCGAGTGGATCCCTGCAGGCGTTCCGCCAGTGCCTTCGGCAGCTGTTTGTCGATGGCGATCTCGTAGCGCAGGGCCTTCGCGGCGTTGCGCGTGCTGGTCTGTTCCAGGTTGGCGATCTTCTCGTTGGCTTTTTCCGCGTCGGTCTTGTCGCGGTCCTCGAACTCCTTGATGCGGGCGTTCGCCTCCGCGAGCTGTTCGCGCAGCGCCTTGTTGGTCCTGCGTTCGTTTTTGAGCGCGTTCATGCCGGATTCGCCGAGTTTCTCGTCTCCGTCATCGCCGCCGGTCGCCGGCGGGTCGGGCTGCTGGCCGTCCTGGTTCGTGTCGCCGCCGCCCGGTTCGGTGCCGGCGTCGATGGTGCGGACGTGGGTGAGCTTCTGCCACCATTTCATGTGCATTTGTTCCTCCTCGTGTTTCCTTGGCCGTCACGTCGCGTGGCGGCGCCGGCGTCGTCGCGATGCCGGTGAGAAAATTTCGGTTTCGGCTAGAGGATCCAGCCGTATTTGTAGAGCATGTCCAAGGCCTTCGCGTGGTCGTCTCCGCAGCGCGCGTAGATGGTTTCGGGCATGAGTCGCGGCCTGTCCACCTTTGTGTATCGGCCGCCGTTTTTGACGTATTCCTTGGCGTATCCGGAGTCGATCATGCGTGACGCGGCGAGGCCGTGGCGTGTGGTGCCTTCGGTCGTGTATTTGACGCGTTGGCCGTCGATCTGGGCGGCGCGGATGCCGCGTTGGGCGTTGACCAGCTGGTTGAGGTCGGCTCCGTCCGTGTAGGCGCGGGCGTTGGCTTTGCCGCCGAGCGCGCGGGCGAGCTGGTCTTCGTCCAGGGAGTCGAGGTATTCGGTCGGACTGGTGCAGGCGTTGGCCGGCGTTTTACGGCCGGTGTAGACGGCGATGCAGTCGCAGCGCGGGTGGCGTTCGAATGGCGTTTTTCCGCAGGGCTGGCCGGCGAGGATGACGCATCTTCCGCAGCTCGGTGGGGTCAGGCCGCGCACGTATGTGCTCTGGTAGCAGATGCCGCGTGCGGTCATGCCGGTGGCCGACCGGTGTGTGTCGGCGAGCATGGTGCGTGTTCTGAGCACCAGTGTCAGTCCTATGCGGTCCATGGCCACGTCCACCGGGGCTCCGTTGGACACGGCCTTCTTGCCGATGGTGATCGCCGTCCACATCGTGTCCACGGTGTCCATGCCGTTGCCGTTCACGCCGACCCACTGCCAAGGGTCCGGCGTGTATTCGGGGTGTGTCGGGTTCACATCGAAGCGTTCCATGATCTTCGGGGTCGATGCGATCGCGTCGGCGGCGGTGTGGTATTGCGCCGTGTCCAATGCCCGGAAAAGCTCGGGCATCATGTCGGCGAAGGCGGTGTCGAAGTCTGGTTGCGCATGCTTATGCCACAGTCTGAACACCGTCACCGCCAGACGGTTGCTGCGGTTGCGCAGCAGGCGGTTCTGCGCCGTCGCCTCCGTGGGCAGCGTCTGCCCTGCCATCGTCCGCGCCATAGTCCACGTCCTTCATGTATTGGCCATAGGATTCGCTGATCTGCTTGGCGAAGTATTCGCGTTCCTTGTCCTTGCGGGCTTCGCTCCAGCCGAGTTCGTCCCAGGCTCCCTCGCGGGAGAGGATGCCGGAGGCCATGAGCTTCGTGATCGCGTCGGCACGCTGCGCGTAGGTCGGTGTGTTCGGATCCTCCCAGTCGCAGCGCACCAGGTTCGCGTTGATGTCGTCTCCGGTGGCGAGCTTGTGCGCCACGGCCATGACCTGCGACCATGCGTCGCCGTCGACCGCGTTCTTCAGTTCGACGTTCTTCACGAGTCGCAGCTCGTCGGCGCGGATGGCGCCCTCGGCGGCCGGGTTGGCGGTGTTCATGCCGAAATAGCGCATCGGCAGGCCGGTGATGGCGCTCATCTGCTCGCTCAGCAGGTCGATGACGGTTTTGAAGTTCGACAGGTCGGATGCGGTGAACTGGCCGAATTTCGCGTTGGCGTTCTTGGAGGTGAGCATCGAGTTGAAGTAGGTCTTTATCGCCGATGCGGGCTGTCCGGTCTTCGCGTCGATGAAGTCGTTGTGCGTGACTCCGATCGCCCATTTGCCGGGCACTGCGTGCGTCTCCATGGCGATCTGCAGGTCGAGGATGGCTCGTGCGGCCATGTCGGTCGGCTGCACGACGTCGGCCATCTCGCTTTCGCCGAGGAAGTCGCCAGCGCGTGGGCGGTTGAGGAACTGCACCACCGGGACGATGCCGAGGTGGTGGTCGTTGCGGCCGGTCATCGCCCATTTGCCGTGCTGTTTCTCCAGCCAGAGCGTGTATTCGGGCGTGTATAGGGTCGCGTAGTCGGGCGTGCCGTTGTCCCATGGGTCGTAGTAGACGCGGAGCGCGGATTCGACGGTCCTCGTGCGTGGGTCGATGCGCGCGATCATGTTCTTGGATGATTCGACGCTGATGAGCGGGTGGCTGCTGTCGTCGTGGTTGGCTCCGACGCACACGAAGCCGTGTCCCTGCACGCGTGTCTCCGTGTGCAGGAGCACCTGCTGGGATTCCATGTTGTTGTATTCCCACAGTTCGCGAAGCTCGTTCGACACCTTGTCGTCGTCCGGCATGGAGAAGGATTTGACCTGCTGGCGCTGCACTACGCTGTCGACCACGACGCGCGGCCAGTTGAGCGGGAACACGAACGCGCGGAGTTCGGCGGGCACGGCGATGCCGATGCTTTGGATGACCTGGCGTCCGCGGTAGTAGTCGTCCCATTGCCGGTGCGGCCTGCGCAGCCGCGAGAGACGGTAGTTGAGGCTTCTGATGAGCTTCGCGTCGTCGTCGGACAGCCTCGATGCCTGGATGAGCTCCAAAACAGCCTCCTTACCAGCCGTAGACCATGACCGGCGAGCCTTCCTTGCTCCAGCCGAGCGCGCGCATGTCGGATGCGGCCTCGTGGGCGAGGATGTCGGCCATGGTGATGTCGATCTTCTGGTTTTCACTCGGCTTGCCGAGCACGAATTTGTCGCCGGGCTTGGCGACTTTTCGGGCGGCCATCATGTGCAGTCTGGCCATCTGGTCGGCCGAGTGGGTGGTGGAGTGGTCGGCGGTGTCCTCCATGAAGCGGGTGAGCGCGTCGAACATGCGTCCGATGCGGTTGGTCGGCCACGGTACGACGATGTCCTCGCCGAACCGGCACGCCCATTCATCGACCTGCGACTCCCACGGATGCGGGTCGCAATAAAAACGCTGCACCTTGTATTTGTCGAAGAGTTCGGACACGCAGGCGTCGACCTCGCTTCGTGGGATGCGTCCCTCCCATTCGACCGGATTCCAATATGCAGGACGCCCGGATGGGCCGTAGGCCGGCGTCCAGCGCCAGCCGTCGACGGTCTCCGCGCGCAGGGCGGTCCAGTCTCCGGATTGGGAGCCGTCGAAGCCGAGGCAGATCTCGGTGCCGTCCTTTGGTGGTTCGCGGTCGATGGCAGTCGCGTCGTACAGGGCTTCGGGCATGTAGGAGCCGAGGCCTTGGACGACCTCGCAGCCGTAGAATCGGCGTGCCTGCGCCGGGTCGCGCGCCATGAGCTCGCTCGCGGTGGCCTCGACCTGGTCGAGCGGCACCCACGGACTGCCGGAGTAGACGAATTCGAGGATCTTGCGTCGATCCTTCGGGTCGGCGAAGTCGAGCGATGGGTCGTGCTGGGGGAAGTATTTCATGATGTCCGTTGCGGTGGATTCGTAGGTCATCTGGCCGAAGCTGGCGTCCATCGGGTCCCACGGGTTGGTGAGTTCGAGCATTCGGCCGTCCATGGCCATGGCGCCGCGCATGACGGTGTCGCCAACCTCGAACATGCCGCTGCGACGCGTCCAGATGCCGGATTCGTCGCCGAGGACGAAGTTGACGGGGTTGCCCAGCTTTGAGTGAGCGGAGGCTGTGACTGGGTCGATGCGTCCGTCGTTCGGGAGGCGGATGAAGCCCTCGCGCACCTTCATCAGGTCGGCGAGCCTGCCGTTGCGCACCATGCTTTGGAGTGGCCGGTAGACGTTGGCGGTCTGCTCCTCCGAGGTGGCGAGCAATTGGATCAGCGCGGTGCGTCGCGGCATGCCCATCGGCTCGCCGGGCGAGTAAGAGTATTCGAATCCGCAGGAGCATCCCCAGTCGGAGCAGCGGAATGTCTCGCCGCCTTTGGCCCAGCCGCAGAACACGCAGGGTCCGACGCCCTCGAACGCGGCCACGGCCGCGCCGAACGGTGATTTGCCGAGCTTCTGGCCGCCGACGATCTGTCCACGGCGCCATTTGAACGCCGCCGCCTGACGTGGGCGCGCGGGATCATACACGGCATCGGGCTTCACGCGGTAGAAGTCGATGGCGTTCTCCAGCTGCCAGCCGACCAGTTCGAAGGGTTTGCCGAGGTCGAAGCCGTTGGGGACGACGCAATGCCAGGCGATCCAGTCGGCGAACAGGAAGCCAAGTGATTTCGGTATCTCCGGCGTCCCCGGCATCAGCCATCACCTCGAATCGGTCAGTGTCCCATGTTTCTCAAGACCGCCCGCGATATGCGTTTCTGCGCCCTCGTGTATGTCTGGTTGGTGATTTCCCTCTTCGTCGCTTCGCCAAAGGAGTTCACGAACGTTTTGCTGCGTTCAGTTTGTTGCGTTGGTTGGCGTCGGATCTGTTCGTCGGAGATTCTGTCGCGCTGTGCTCTGGCGGTGTGGAATGCCTTGGAAGCCGCTTGGTATTTGTCGTAGTTCGCCTTGGTTGCCTCCGGGAACACGCTTTCCGGCATGCGCTGGTTGTATTGCGTGGCTCCGTGCGCGGTTCTCTGCATGATTTCCGATGCGGCGTCCATGCGGCTTCCCGCATCGCGCATCATCTTGGTGAGATCCGAGTCGCTTACGGATGAGAGGTCGGTGGCAGAGCCTCCCCCTCCGCCGCCATGTCCGCCACGGCCTGCGCTCGAGCTTGATCCTCTTCCGCCCATTTTTTCATCCTTTCCACATTGCTGTTTTCGTATGCGACGACTTCGGCGCCACCGAAGTCGAAAAACGGAATGGCATCTCCGTAGAGGAGAATCTTTTCCGGTTCAAGCCTGTCGATCGCGCACCGCATGCCGAGCCGCCAATAGAGCTCTGCCGTCGGATTGTCATTCGCTCCGACAGTGCTTACCGCGACGGTGGAGTTGTTTGGAATGCCTGAAAAGCAGTAAGAGAACGATTCTGGGCCAGCCCATTGAAGCGTTGGGATGACTTTCAGCCCGCAGGACTGCCAGTATGCTCCGATCAGACGGCTTCGGAAGACGTTATAGATCTTCATCGCTTCCGGCATGTCCATGTATGTGCTGAAATCAGGCGTCAGCACACACTGGAAGCGTTTGAGCGGTGCGATGTATCTGTCCGGCTGGTTCCAGACTCTCTGGAACTGGTAGTCATCGATGAAGAAATGGATTCCGCAATGCTTGACTGTCTTTTTGCCGGTCGCGTAATTGAAGCCCATCAACGTGTCAGGGGTGGTGACGTCCTGTTTTGCAAGCATTGGCATGTCGTATCTGCCAACCGTCCGCACCTTTTGCAGCAGCGGAAGATTGTATTGCCTCATCGTCCGCATCCGCGACTCGTTAATCACCATGCTCCTCCAGATAACGCGTCTTGGCGCTTTTGAACGGAATCACCTTGCCGCTCGACGATGCGGCCTGTTTCGGCTGTTTCTCCTCGTCATCCACGATCGTCCAGCCGTTGAGCCGGAGGCCTTGTGGCGTGAGTCCGATGGTGTCCGCGTAGCGCGCCAATGTGGCGCGGTCGGCGGCTTTGGCGTCCGCCGTCTCGCAGAGCACGAATTGCCTGCAGTACAAGGCGACGGTATTGAAAAGGTAGCGGTATTTCGGCATGTGCCAGGCGATCGCCTGCGGCAGTTTCCACAGGTCCCTCCACAGCGCGCGTTCCCTGCGGTTCCAAGCGTCCGTGGCCGTCTCGTCGCGTTCCTTGTGCAGTCCGTCCTCGTCCTTCCACATGTCGAACACGACCCATTCGGAGAGTGGAAAAGCCTTCGGCTTGTAGTGGTAGCCCTTAGAGGACAGCGGGACGATGTCGGCTCCGAGTCCACGCAGGTCGGAGCGTTCCGAAGTGGGGTCGGGCATGGGCCCGGAACGTGTGCGGGCTCCTCCGTGACCGGCCATCGCGCACCTCCAATCACGTCGGAAAATCTACGGTTCGACCGTCAGCCGAAAATCTTGAACCCTCCGCGAACTTGCGAGTCCCCTCACCGGCGGTCTGGAAACCACCTCGAGGGATACCCCCCTAGGGGTCTTCGCCGAGAACAGAACAGAAAAATTTCCGGTTTCACACGCATTTCAGCGCATTCCATTTGCGCCCGACGCGACGCCGAACGCAAACGGAAAAGCGACAACGACATCATTCACGTCTTTCAAACAGCTCAGGCAACAGACGAACGGAACGAGACGAACGGAACGAATCGAACGGCGCTCGCCGACGTCAATGCCAACGTTCCTGATGGCTGATCGCTTTATGCTGTCCGTCTCTTCGATTGCAGCTTCGATGTTCGGGACCTGTCCAAGCCTTGCGGTCGTCAGTGTGGCCGAGGTCCCATGCCTGCGACGGAAGTACAGGCTGATTGCATTTCGCACAGACCGGCACGACACCGGAGTCCATGGCCGCCTGCCACCGCGCTCGCTCCCTGCGGTGCGCTGTGTCATATCCACGCTGGCCAGATGTGCCACGCCGATGCTCATAGGCGCGAGCGTGAGCCTTGCAGAAGCGCGTCCCTTGCGGGACAAGCTGTGGGCAATTATGCCAGGCGCATCGGCGAAGACTCACGGCAGACACCTCCAGCCTCTGGTGGTGGGTGGAGTGTTCGGCATGTCTGGGGTACGTCCCCCGCGAAGGTCCCCCAGCTGGCCACCCCCGATTCATGGGCTACCGACACAACGGGTGTCGCCGCCGCGGTCGACGTCCTTCGGTGCGACGGCTCCAAGGGTTGCTAGTGGCTCCATGCCGGACAGCAACGATTATAAGCATGGTAAAAGAAAAGCACCAGACCCTTCGGGCATGGTGCAAGTTCTCTTACAGATTACGCGGACTCACCCTCTTGCGCAAGCCGCGTGTCGACCAGCTCGGCCTGATTGAACTCCCACACGCCACGGCCGATCCTCCGCGCCTTAGACAGCCTGCCACGCGTCAACCAGTTCGACACTTGTTTGCGCGTGGTACGCAGTCCGGCACGGTCGGTCAACCAGTCGGCGGCCTCGGCGGGCGAACACGTCATGACCGCCTGTCCGGCCTCCCCCAGTCTGCCGGCCACCAGCATGTCCAAGTCCAAACGCTCGCCACACTCAGGACACCAGCCGTCACGCATGCCCTGCGGCACGGCCAGCGACGTCGAACAATCAGGACACTAAACGACGGTCACCCTGCCGTCCGACGGTATGCAGAGCCGGTCGATGCGCCTGAGCATCCTGTCCAGCCGATCGGCCAGCTCGCCGGCCGACGGCGAACACACCACACGCGACCACGACCTGCACACCACGCGATACGCCGAACGCCACCCCTCGACCGGCAGCAGCATCCACTTAAGGTCCACGCAACCCGCCAGCCGAAGCATCAAGCGGGCCGCCTCCTCATAAACGGTCAGCCAATGCACACTCACCGGCAACCCAGGCTCCCCACCACGAACACCACCACCGCGCTCGCCGATGTGGGCCTTGCGGTCGGCGAGCGCGCGGAGTTCGGGGATGGTTTTGGCGAGGCTGGTAATTTGTCGTCGCATGTGTTTGGCGCAGGTTTTGCAGAGGGTGGTTTGTGCTGGTTCGCCGCATTGTTGGCATTGACTCATGGTTCCCGCTTTCCGGCTAGAATGGTGGTTGGTTTCTTGGAGGTTCCTGGCCGGTCGGCTGGGGCCTCTCTTTTTATTCGCCGCCTTGCTGGGTCATTTTGCGGATGAGCATGCGGCTGATGTTGTTCTCCTCGTCCCGCTGGTCGGCTTGGTCGAGCATGTCGGCCGAGTCCTGCATCAGGTGCGCCTGTCTGAGTGCCTTGGATGCCTGGACGGTGGCCATGGCGAGCGCGTGGCTGATCTGGATGTCCTCGCTGCCGCTGAGGGTTTGGAGGCCGGCGAGCGCCTCGCTGATGTGTTTCTGCAGTGCGATGGCCTGGCGGCGGATGGTTTCGGCCGCGTTGAGACGGTTCACGCTTTTGTCGATGTCGTTGCTCATTGCTTTTGCTCCTTCGTTGGTTCGTTCGTGGGGTCGGCTGGCAGGCTGCCGATTTTTGCGAGGGCTTGGCCAAACTGGCGCATTGGTTGGGCGAGCGCGTCCGGCAGGCCCGTGACGCCTTGGCCGCCGGCGCGGATACGGTCGGCCGTGTCGCTCATCGGGTGTCCCTGGTGGCCGTGTCGATGCGCTGCTCGCCGAGGCTGATGTGCTCGATGTTGGCCCGACGGCGGAGGATGAGCGCGTATTCGTCCATGACGTCGAGCTGACGGGACAGCAGGCTGATCGGGCAGGTGGGCTCGAAGTCGAGCGTGCCATCCGCATACCTTTGCAGCATGTCCCGGAGCCTGCCGGCGCGGGCGGTCAACTCCCGGTATTCGACACGCATGCGGTCCTGGTAGCCGGAGGCCTTGGCGCTCGCGGGTTCCGCTTGCTCGGCGGCGGCGAGCACTTCGATGGCTTGGCGCAGGTATCCGTCGCGGATCCATTCGGATGCGGTATTCCATTCCTCGTGGATGATTTCGGTGGAGTCCTTGCGGAGCGCCCATTTGAGTCCGAACAGACGTTCGGCGACGGCTTCGGTGCGCGCGTCGGTCGGCGGCAGTGGCGGGGCGAGTGTTTCCTTACTCATGGTTTCCTTTCCGTTGGGTGAGTGGGATGATTTTCGGTCGATTCCCAGATGTTGTGCCAAAGCATCCGGATAACCCAATCGGGCATTTCGGTCCAGATGGTCAAGTGCGTCGAGACGGCTGAGGCTTTCCACCACCTGCCGCAGACGACGCAGTGCTGCAGGCGGTGGCGAGGGAAGGTGCAACGCCTTGGTCCGATGCCATTGCTGGCGCAGATGGCAGTGCCGAGAGCGTTCCGGCATAGATGCGGGGTCCGGTCTTTCATTCATCGGCCTCCGATTGGGACAGGAGCCACTGCTCGAAAAGACGGTAGACATCCAACGAGATGGCCCGGACCGGACTGAACTTCAACCGCCACATGCAGTCGGCACACACCTCCGAAGCGGTCTTCGCCTGATCCATATAGGCAAGATGCACGGCATAGACCGGACTGGACACCCGCCTGCCACACAGATCGCAAGTGTGCATATCCTGCGTGACCAACTCATCACGCTGACACTGGAACGGGTTCCGAGCATCCCGCTCCTCCACGGCATCGGCGAGCGCCTCCCGAATCTTGTCCCTGGCATTGATGTAGGCGTGGTATCGAATCGACGCACTTTCCTCGAGGGGTCGATTGCCAAAACGCATTCCGGCGCTCGCGGCTTCGAGTTCCTGGGCGATGAGTTTGTTGAGCACGTCGATGGCGATGTCTGCGTCGCTGTTTCTCATTTTGTTTCCTCCTTGGCTTTGACGCATTCGGGACAGAGGCTGTCACTGAGGTCGGCGGAGTTGACCAGCCATCCCTCGTATTCGAGCCGGTGCAGCGGTCCGACCTCGCGCTTGCGGCATTCGCGGCATGCGAGATGGCGGTGGTTCGGGCAGAGGCTGTCCCACGGATAGTCGCGGTCGATGTGCCACCCATCGGCTTCCAGTTCGTCAGGTGCTCCACTGTCGGTGATGTCGCAGTCATGGCATTTGACGTGCCAGTGGAGCGGGCAGTAGTGTCTGCCTTGGAGCTCGTCGCATTGCCAGCCGTGGTCAGCGGCCTCGTTGTCGGCGTCCTCGTAGGTCGCGTCATAGACGGAAAGGCTTGTGTGGCACTCGTCGCAGACGACGAACAGCTCATGGATTTCCCGGTAGCTCATCGGTCCGGCTCCTTGTCCGCTCCGCTCACATGGCTCCAGTCGCAGGACAGGCCGCCTTGCTTTCCCCATGCGTAGACGATGCAGTCCACCTTTCGTGTATCGGACAACGTGATGGCGCACTCGTAGAAACCATGGGCGGTGCCTCCATCGGTGCATTGCGAGTCGATGGACCTGACCGCATGCGCTGGCGTGGAAGGCTCCGACGCGCTCCCGCATCCCGCGAGAACGGTGCAGAGGGTGAGTGTGATGGCGGTAAGTGTGGCGCAGATGGTGTTTCTCATTGGGTTTCCTTTTTCATGTGTGTGGTCCAGTGGTTCCATTGGTTATTCCTTTCCGTAGACGGCGAGACTTCGTATGCCGTCGCTCATGCTGTTGGAACATGTGTTCGGATCGTGGTCGATGATGTCGTTTCCGATGCCTTGGAATCGGAGGGTGGCGGTGCCGTCCGGCCAGCGGATGAGTTCGAGTCGGCCGTCGATGACGACGTCGTCGTCGGTGCGGGCGATGCAGCGGCGGCCGATCAGGATGGCCGGGTCGGCCGACCGCCATTTATGCAGCGGGACGTTGACGCTCACCGCGGCTCCTCGCCTTCGTGTTCGTTCTTGGCGTCGTCGTAACCTTCGTCGTACACGTCGTCGAGCATCGTCTGGAACTCGGGAGAGGCGAAGAACGTTCTGATGGCGTCCTTGGCCACGCGCCTCCATGGCTCCTTGTCCTCCATGGCCATCTCGTTCCATTGGCGTGGATGGCGGCGGCCGTTGCGATACCAGCGCAGGTAGATGGCTTCGGCCACCTTGTTCTGCGTCTCCAGACCGATCGTGATGGTCTCCTGGTCTGCCATGATGGCTCCTTTCAGTATGCTTCCGGTGGTTCCACGGCGGTGCGGTCCGCGATGACATAGGCGGCGAGCGCCATGCAGAGCGCGAGGATGATGAGCACGGCGTGCAGTGCGAGCCATTGGATTGGGATCCAGTAGTGGAGGCCGTAGCCGATGACCGGCCGGATGATGGCGTGCGGCACGAGCAGCAGCGCGGCGAAGGTGAACAGCGTGGCGAACCAGTCGCCGACGCGGTTGGAGATACGGTTGATGGTCTGTTTCATTCAGGTTCCTTTCAGTGTGTGGCGGTTTCACGGCCGGTTGGCCATCCAGCCGATCAGGATGGCGGCGATGAGGAGGATCACGGCTGCGACGTCCATCACCTTGCTTCTTTCGTGGCGACGTATCGGACCGGATGTGCGGCGAGTTGGCGGATGATGCGCGCGTATTGGCGGATGTCGCGGTCGAGGCATGTGCCGGTGCGGTGGGCGCTGGCTGCGGGCGTCTCCTCTTCCGGCCTCACGTCCCAGCCGGCGGCTTCGAGACTGTCGCGGAGGGTGGCCATGTCGATGCGGTGGTAGTGCAGCGGGAGGTTCGGGCAGAGTCGGGTGATGAAGTCGAGGTCGAACTGCGGGTCGCTGCCTGCCGGATGGAGGGTGAACGATTGCGCGAGGCTGTCGACGTATTCCTCGAGCGCGTTCGCCGTCGCCTCCTCCGTATATCCGGCATCTAATGCGTCTTCGAGCAGTCCGTTGGCGCAGTGCATGCGCCACGCCTCGAGGTTCCCGTCCGTAACGGATGCCTTGCGGCCTTTCAGTCCGACGACGCGGTGGAAACCACCGGCGCACCGCACGCCTCTCATGTCGGTGCAACGCATTTCCACCTCGAGGATCCTGTCACAGTCCGGATCGAGACCCGTGGTCTCCACATCCACCCACAGCAGCATGTCCTCTTTGGCTTTTTCCTCGCTCATCATTGGTTTCCTTTCTTCGTTCGGAGGAGAATGATTTCGGTCTGCGTGAGCGGTGTAGCGGTACCGTCCTGATTGAGCCGGAGACACCGGCCTCGCCAGTCGAGCACAGGCACCTTGCGCGGATCCCTGCCGAGCGGCACGATCAATCCCAACCGCTCCGCCTCTGCCACATGCTGGTGGACCCAGCCGTGGCAGCCAGTAGTTCCCGAGCCGCACAGCTCGATGACGTTGGCGGGACTGTGCCGCACATCCGGATCCGCCGCGCGGCGCAGTTGCCGATGATGGCCGGAGCGGCCGGGCCAGCGAGACGGGTCGTGGATGTTCGTGCCGCAGCGGAGGCAATGCCACCCTTGCCGTTCCAAGGCGATCCGCTTGGAGTCATCGAATTCACTCACCGTCGGTCGCCTCAGGCAGATCGCTGGACAGCCCCATGAGGGCGGCGCAATTGACTCTCACGTGCTCAGCCCATTCGGCGAGCTGGTCGTTCTTGTCGGCGAGCGCTTCCAGCTCAATGAGGCTGGCGGTGACGGCTGTGTCGATGAGGAGGTTGCGTAGTCTGTCGAACTGAGCGCTGGTCATCATCATTCGTCTTCCTCCTCGTCTTCTTCCGGCTGGTCGGCTTCTGTGATGGCGGCAACGAGCTGGTCGAGGTGTTCGGTTTCGTCGTCGGATGGCTCGTATCCGAGGTCTTGGAGGATGAGGTAGTAGCCGGGGATGCGTCTGCTGGTGTCGTTGACGGTGGTCCAGTCTTCGGGGTCGATGAACCATTCGATGCGTGCGGCGAGGATCTGCACCGCCCATACCGCCCAGTCGGGTTCGTCGAGGTGGTGGCGGAGTTCCGCGAGCGCCCGTTCCGAGTCGATGCCGCTGATGGTGGCGAATTGTTCGCTGGCGCATGCGGTGTTGTTCCAGGTGGTCAGCGGATGGGTGTAGCCCTGTGGGTCGGGGTCGATGATCTGCAGGAGTCCGAGCCTTGCCGTGGCTTCGACGAGCTTGGCGTATTTGATGCCGTGGAGGTTGGCGTGGAGCCATGCGGCGCGGCGGCCGTATGAGGTGGCCGCGTATTCGGCGAGCGCGTGGCGTTCGGCTTCGGTGGCCGCGCGTTCGGCGTCGATGCGGGCGTTTTCCGCGTCTTCGGCGGCCTTGTCCCGCTTATCCCAGAGGTAGATCTGTTTGTTCGCCTGATGGATGGACACGGCGGCGGGGTCGTCTTCGAGGATCTCCTCGATGGTGTCCTCGACGATGCATTTCCCAGCATAGACGGCGTAGGAGAACCGCCATTCGGGGTCGGAGAACGTGTTTTCGGGGTCGGGGATGACGTTGAGTCCGGTGGTGCCGCTTTCGAGCTTCTGTGCGACGGCGTCGAACCATGCGGCGAGCTTGTCGTCGCGTTCGAAGCTGGTCAGGAGGTAGTCGAAGTTCGAGGTGCCGGCGGCGCGGGTGAGGCGCTCCTGCCTGTCCGGCTGGCCGTCGTACCGGCTGATGGCGATCAGCTGGCCGATGGTGAGCTGGTCGAAGTCGTCGCGTGCCTGTCGGACGTCGGCGGTGATGCTGGCGGCCTTGACGCGGTCGCGGACGTAGTCGGCGCTTCGGCCGAGCCTGTGTGCCACGTCGGCGGTGGTGGCTCCGAGGTCGAGCATGCCTTGGATGGCGTCGGCCTCCTCGAGGACGGTGAGCTGTTCTCGCTGGCAGTTTTCGGTGACCATGGCCTCGAGCTGCTGGAGCGGGGTGAGGTCGAGGACGAAGCATGGGACGGCTCCGGTTCCGGCCTGCTTGCACGCCTGGAGACGACGATGGCCGGCGATCACGCGATAGCGCTTGCCGTTGGGGACGACGGAGAGGGGCGAGAGCAGGCCGTTGGCTTTGATGCTGTTGGCGAGGTCGGTGACGTCGCCGATCTGCTTTCGTGGATTGTCCGGGTGCGGGTCGATGAGGCTGGTGTTGATGAGCTTGATTTCACTGCTCTGGTAGTTGCTCATTGCTTGTTCTCCTTGCTGGTTTCTTGTTGGTTGAGTTCGTCGGCGCATGCCTGGCATGCCTGCCACCATTCGCTTGGGTGCCCGTCGCGGAGGCTGCCGGTGTGGTCGTATGCGTCCTCATGTGAATCCATGAGCTGGTGGACGTGTTCGCAGTTCCAGGTGTGCTTGTGCTGGCGTGTGGGTGTGATGGGTTCTGGCGCCCATGTCTCCCATTGGTCGCGGAGCCATGTGTTGAGCCGTGGGATGTGGCCGGAGCGGATTTGGCCGTCGTTGACGGCGCGCTTGTAGCGGCGGAGCGCGGTCTGGAGCCGGGTCAGTTCGACGGGGTTTCCGGCGATGGCCGCGTACAGGCTTCGTGCTTCGGTTTCGGTCTTGCGGCCTTTCAGTCCGACGGATCCGGGATAGGCTTCGGCGAAACGGTCGAAGCCGGCGTCCGGCGTATCGGTTTGCTTCGAGATGCTGGCGGGAGGGGTCGGAGAGGGTATATCGGCATCGGTATCGGTTTTATGCCATGTTTTTGCTTGGCTGTCCTCTAGCAAGTTGCTAGACGTTTCGCTACCTGTCTCGCTACTGTTTTGCTCTCCGTTCGCTTGGCTGTTTGCTAGCAAGTTGCTAGACGGTTGCTTGGCCTTTTGGTTGGCGGCCTTACGCCGTCCGCCCTTGCTTCCGGCTTTGCGCCGGGCCTCGCGCTGTTCCTCGGTGAGCGTCTTGGGTTCCTTGCAGATGCCTTCGGCGTAGACGGGCCTCCAGCCGCCGCCGTGCTCCTCCATGAGCCCCATGTCGATGAGCTGCTGGAGTTGTTTCATGGTGCCGCCGGCGTCCTTGAGGTCGAGCTTGTCGAAGTATCCTGGATACGCGGCCGGGTCCTTGGCCTGCATCGAGATGCCCTTGGAGTGGATGACGCAGAGTTTGACCCACAGTCCCACGGTGGCGAGAGGCAGGCGGCGGATGCGCCTGTCGTCGGCCATCTGGTCGTCGACAATAAACCACATCTCTTCTTCTCCTTCCTGTGGTTCAGTCGATCTCGCCGGTGTCCGGATCGACGGTCGCCTCCACGTCGCCATCGTCCATGTCGAGGATGCGCTGAGCGAGGTCTGCGCAGTCGTACACGGCTTCGGTGATGGCGTGGATGCCGCCCCACTTATCGATGTGCTCCTGCTTGTTTTTGGTGTCCATGACGTTGCGGCATGCCTTGAGCACGACGGCCACGGCCATGGTGACCTGCTGCGTCTTGCCGATGAGGTCGATGAGCGTGTCAGGTGTCGCTTCCTGCGGGATGAGCGCCTGTTGTTCGCTGGCTTTCATTGCTTCCTCCTTTAGAATTCCGGTTCCGGATCCGGTTTGCCGAAGTCCCCAAATGACGATTGGTCGGCCGCCGGCGCGCCCCACGGATCATCGGCCGGCGGCGCGGCGGGTTGCTGTGTCTGCGCCGACTGTTGCGGCCGTTGGCTCCAGCCGCCTGCGCCGGTGTTGACGGTCGGCGTCTGCGCGGCGGGATTGCCGTAGACGGGGCCGCCCTGGTGGCTGATGCGGGCGACCTGCGCCGTGGCGTATCTCAGGCTTGGTCCGATTTCGTCCACTTGCAGCTCCACGACGGTTCTGTTGGTGCCGTCCTGCGCCTGATACGAGTGCTGCTTGAGCCTGCCTTGGGCGATGACGCGCATGCCTTTGGCCAAGGACTGCGCGCAATGCTGGGCGAGGTCGTTCCATGCCGAACAGCGCATGAACAACGCCGCCCCATCCTCGTACTGGCCGGTCTGCTTGTTATATACGCGCGCGGTGTTTGCGATGGTGAAGCTGGCGACCTGCGCGCCCTGGCCGGTGGTCCTCAGTTCCGGATCCGCGGTGAGGTTGCCGACGATGGTGATGACGGTCTCTCCGATGGCCATGGCGTCACTCTCCCCTCACGTATCCGGCGGGCGCCGGGCCGAGCTGGCTTGGGTCCTTGGTCTTCCACGCGCATTTCGCTCGGAGGCATCCGGCCTCGCGGTCGATGATGATGTCTCCGAAACGCGCCGGAGCGACCAGCGTGAGATTCCAGCTGCGGTCATGGTTGAGCGCGGTGACGGTCTCATACAATTCACTGATAAGTTCGGCCGCCGTCATGCCGATGCTGGTCGGCGTGAGCGGCCATTCGAACCACCGCTCGCCTTCCGGCCTGGCTGTCTTGCTTGGCATCGTGTGCCTCCTTTGGGATTGGATTGGATGTCGTGCCGGAGCGCGGAATCGAACCGCGCATCCATCCGCCGGCGTTATCGGAGCGCCGATCTATGGCGTCCGCATCCTGTCGCGGGCTCCGGCGGGGCGGACGGGAGGAGAAGAAGAAGATGACCCGTCCGGCCGGTTTTAACGTCTTTTCCTTGACGGTTGGATGACTCCCGCATGGACGCGCATGACGAACCACGTCCATGCCGCAATGTGAGCGGAGTCATCCAAGTCCTTCACTTCTGCTCCAGCCATCGCATGACGCGGGGATCCGAGCAGATGCGGCACGTGACGACGGCCGCGGGGATGAGCACCGCGATCGGCGCGGCGATGAGGTGTTCGATGGGATGCGTGCAGGCCGGTGTGCAGTACAGCACCCAGATGGCGGCGATCCAGATGGCGGCGACGAGCTGGCAGAGGATGACATGTGCGAGCTTGGTCATGATTCCTCCTCGTCCATCTCGCGCAGCAGTCGGCCGATGCTGGCCTGCAGCGATTCAAGCGCCGCGCGGCTGACTGTCACGCCGGCGAGGTGATTTTCGTCGGTGATGATGCTGATTCGTGCGGCCTGGACGTCGTCGCCACAACTGCGGTCGCGAACGACGGCGACCGCGTATGAGCTTTGCGGCTTCTTGGTTTCCTTGCGCATTGTTGTCTGTCCTTAGTGTCGGCGTGTTCCGGCGTTGGCATCGAATTCCTCGATGCTGGCGACGCTGACCATGAGCTTGCCGTGGTATCCGCTTGGCTGACGCATCTTGATGCGTCCGGCCCTTGCCCATTTGCGGAGAGTCTTCTGGTCGACTCCGCCGAGCATCGCGCTGGCTTGTTTGAGACTGACCCATCGCGGCGCGTATGCCGTCTGTCTGACGGCTTCCTTGGCTATCTCGTGGGCGAGCGCCACTGGGTCGATGAGTGGTTTTTCCATGGTTGCTTCCTGCATGAATCAAGCGACGTCGGCGAGCGCCGGCATTTTGATTTCGAATCGGTCGGCGAGGAAGTCGATTGGCTTGTAGCCTGTGTTGGAGGCGAATGCGTCGATTTCGCTGAGTTTGAGTTCGACGGTGCCATTGATGCGTCGGCTGGCCATGTCGACTGATTGGTGCCAGACTTCAGCCACTTTGGCGACCGGGATGTTCTGAGCGGCCATGACCGCACGAATCCTCGCCGATGCCATGTCGTTGATGTTTCCGTATGTCATGTTTCCTCCTTGACAGACCACATTATGCGCGCAATTGCGCGCACTGTCAAATCAAAACACGCGCATTTCGTTTCACTCGCGCGCATGTCCGCGTAATTGCGCGCTATAATGAAAGATGTGGGTAGCAAAAAACTAGAAGTAAGCCCATTCGGTCTGCAGGTGAGCAAGGCCATAAGATCCGAAATGGGAATCCACAGAATGTCGGGTAGGGAACTTGCGAAAACAATAGGAAGAGGTGAGACATATGTGAGGCAGCGAGTCGCAGATGAAAAGGAATGGGCGCTCAGCGACATTTCGAAGATCTGCGAAGCGTGGGATATGAGCCCGGAAGAGCTCATATCGAAAGCCGCGCAGTAAATGACACGCCCCTGCCGCGTCATTGCGGCAGGGGTTCTTCTTTCCTTGACGCTTCAGTGAGTGCGCGCCGGAGGAGGCGTAGACTTTCATGAAAAAGAAGGAGAAGAAGATGAGAATCACTCGAAAAGCAATCGTCGCCACACTCGCCGTCATGCTGCCGGTCGCGTTGACGGGAGGATGCGGCAATCAAGACGCGTCCAGCCAATCGGCGAGCGCTGACAGTCAGACGGAATCACAGGATACGGAAACCGATTCGCAGGATTCCGATAGTGGTGACGACGGTACTCCGCTTGCGGATGGATTGTCTGGATCGTGCGAAGGTGACGATCCGCGATTGCCGAACGTGAAGCTCGACACTAACGCCGGGTATCTCGGTGTGGAGATACCGGGAAACGACCAGATCAAGCCGGATGGATTTTATTCATATGATCTGATGCTCACCAATGAAAACGGCGACTCCTGGATGGTGCAGCTATCCGATTACGTGTCGTCCGGTGAAACGAACCGCAGCGTCTTCAACATGCAGACGAACAAGAATCTGAATTATCCAGGCTGGAGCAATTCGGATGATGAGTCTACATTCTCCACGTCCATCCCAGACACGGCGATGCGCGGAACGTCGATGGACTGGCAGATGACGCTCAATATTGACGGCAACGACGTGGCCAAGTGCCCAACGGACGGCACAACGTCGCTTGAGTGATCGCGAATCATTCCGCTTCCAGCTCGGCTAGGCGTGCGCGAAGCTTGGCGATTTCCCTGTCCTTGTCGCTCTCGGCCGAGACTGTGGCGTCACTCTGAGGCGTGGCGATGCTGGCGGCCACCTTGTCGGCGAGCGCGCGCTGTCGATCTTCGCTGAGTCGCTGGTAGTGCATGGCCATGATGGCGGTGCTGTGTCCGGCTGCGGCCATGAGTTCGCGGACGGTGGCGCCCTGTTGGGCGAGCATGGTGAGTGCCGTGGAGCGGAGGTCGTGGAATCGGAGGTCTTCGCGTCCGGCTGCGCGTCTCGCCTTGACGTAGGCGTCGCGCATGGCGTCCGTGCTGATCGGCCTGTCATGGTCCAGCGGGCTGGGGAATATCCATGCGTCCGGCTGGTCGGCCACATATTCGGCGAGGTGCGCGCGGATTTCGGGGATGACGGCTTCGGGGATTGGTTCGGTGCGTTTGCTTCTGGCGGTCTTCGGCGGCCCGGCGATGACGCGGGCGCGGGTGAGTCTGGTGCGGCGGATGTGGATGAGACGGTTGTCGAGGTCGATGTCGCCGCGTTGGAGGGCGCAGACCTCGCCGATGCGCAGGCCTCCGCAGGAGATGGCGAGGGTGATGGCGAGCCGGAATTTGCGTGGCATGGCGTCGTGGATCCGCCGGAGCTGCTGTGGTGTGGCGGCGGGTGTCTCCTCCCTGGGCGCGGGCTTGCGCACCGGCATGACGAATGGTGATTTGCCGATGACGGCGAAGCCGTCCTGGTCTGGGGTCGCGGCGGCGTCGAGGATCTGGCGGAGCTTGGACAGCAGCTCTCGACCGACGTATGGGTGGTCCTTCGGCAGTGTGGCCGCATAGCGCTCGATGTCGGCCGAGGTGATCTTGCCGATCGGCATGCCGCCGAATGCATCGATGAGCCGTTTGACCGTGCATCGGATCCCGTAGATGGTGTTGACGTGCAGTCCTTCGCCCTCCCGCGTCTTCAGCCATTTCGCCGTGTATTCGGCGAAGGTGAGCGCGTGGTCCTTGGCCTTGCGCTTGGCGATGCGCTCCGGCTCCCACACGTCGGCCTCGATGCGTCGTCTCGCCTTGGTCAGCCATGCCGCGGCCTCGTCCCTGCCGTCCTGGGTGCAGGGGAAGGTGGCGGTCTGCCTGTTCGGCAGGTCCGGCCATTCCGAAAAGGCGGACACTGGCGTAAGATAGGAGGCCTCTATCCATTTCGGATTGGCCTTGCTTGGCTTGACGACGATCTTGCCGAACTTCCTGACCATGACACATCCCCCGGTTGAGGTGGTGGAGCTTTACCACTCGAATTACCACTCCAATTGTGGCGTATGAGTCTATTTTTGGTCAAAAATTCCCGCGTTTCAAAATGGCGTATCGATGATATGTACGCTGGAAACGGCTTGATTCCAACGTTTTTGTGGAGCGCGCGTCGGCGAGCGCTATTTGTTCCAGCAGACATACCGGGTGGTCATGATGCGCATGCTGCTTGAGGGACGGACCTACGACAAACTTCCCGTGAGCCGTTTCCTCTACCCGATCACCACGCGGAAATGGTTGTCGATGGCGAAGGTGATGCTGCTCGAGAACGTGTTCCTGTTCCTGTGGACGTTCACCATCATCGGCGCGTTCATCAAACCGTATTCCTACCGTATGGTGCCCTACATCGTCGCCGAAAATCCGAATATCGGGGCACGGGAGGCCATCAGCCTGTCCAGGCGCATGATGAAGGGTCACAAGTGGGAGTGTTTCGTGGCCGACCTGTCGTTCCTTGGCTGGTGGCTGCTCAATCTGTTCACGCTCGGCTTGAGCGGCATCTTCTATTCCAACGGCTATAACGCGGCGTTTTTCGTCGAATATTACGTGCATGTGCGCGGATTGTCCAAGGATTCGGGATTGGAGGGAAGCGAGCTGCTCAGCGACGAATACCTGTACAGCAAGGCCTCCGCTGAGACATTGCATGCCGCGTATGGTGATGTTGCCGAAACGGTGGAGCAGTTGTCCAGCAATCTTGTTCCGGTGGACAAGCCGAACGGTTTCGTCGGGTTCCTGTCCGAATGGTTGGGCGTGCGTATCCTGCATGCGCGGTCGGTGACCAAGTATGAGGAGTATCGCGAGCAACTGCATCAGATCGATACCGGCAGGGAGATTCTGAACGGCGCTATCTATCCTGGTCGTCTGGCTCCGGCGCCGATGGCGTTCCGGTTCCGCGAATCCCGCACCGTCAGCTCCGATCGCAGCTATTCGTTGGTCAATCTGGTCATGATGTTCTTCATCTTCTGTTTCGTGGGATGGGTATGGGAGGTGAGCCTCGCCTTCATTTCCGAAGGAACGTTCGTGAATCGTGGCACGCTGCATGGGCCATGGCTGCCGATCTATGGCACCGGCGGAGTGATTATCCTTATTCTGCTGAAGAAGTTGAGGAAGAAGCCCTTGTTCGAGTTCCTGGCCGCCATGGTCTTGTGTGGCGGGTTGGAGTACTTCTCGTCCTGGTATCTGGAGAAGACCCACGGAGGACAACGCTGGTGGGATTACACCGGTTATTTTCTCAATCTCAATGGTCGTATCTGTGCCGAGGGTCTGCTGACGTTTGGTTTGGGCGGTTTGGCGATCGTGTATCTGCTGGCTCCTGCATTGGACAACTTGCTGAGTCGTATCGATACAAGAAAGCTCACCGTTGTGGCCGTCGTGCTTCTGGCGTTCTACTGTGTGGACCAGGCGTATTCGGCGCAGCATCCGAACATTGGTGCCGGCATCACCGATTACAAGGGGTCGGCCACATCGCAAGTATCGTAGCCCCTATCCGATGTGATGCATAAAGGGATTTTGCCCCGTCAGCGTGCGCAACGCAGGTTGGCGGGGCAAATCGTTTTTGGACACATGCTATACGACACGTGTGGCCGGTGGAAACTTACTTTCGGCGCAGCATCTCACGCACGGTTTCCATGATCTTGCTGTATTTGGTGGAGTCCGTGGAACGCATGCGTGGGAAGGAGCGGATCATACGACGTTGCTGCCAATTCAACGCGGAAGAGACAAGCTGACGCATATTGGCAACACGTTCCTGCGACGATTCCGACAAATCATGCATCTTCTCGCGGAATTCCTCTTTGCCCCACTGCCAGGAGTCTCCGGCCTTCTCCGCACGCTCCTGCACCGCTTCGCTGAATTTGGCGAGACGCTCGGACAGGCCGACGATGCCCACCACGGTGACGATGGTGTCGATGATAACGACGATGGCGGCGACCGCGCATATCACGTGCACGGCAAGCAGCGGAATCATGGCGGTGAGCCGTTCGACCTGCGGCTGGACCACATCGATGATCAATACTCCGCCGAATCCGAATACGATTGCGCCGAGCAGACAGATGCGGCCTTGGATGTTGAATCGGTAATGGCTGTAATCCCACCATCTGGCGTGGAACAGCTTTTCCATGCCCCAAGAGGTGATGTATTCGAGTATGCTCGCGCCGAATGAGGAGATAAGGAAAATCTCGATGGGATTCGTGAAGTCATGCAACAGCACGATCGCAAGCACCGCGCCGCATCCGTAAATTGGGCACAACGGCCCGTTAAGGAAACCACGGTTGACCCATCGACGTTCCGAAACGGACACGAGAACCGACTCGTACACCCATCCGATGAAAGCGTATAACAGGAACCAAAGGAACAAATATTCGAGTGTGAGCGCCACAGCCATCAGCTCCTGTCCGTCGGTTGTCCGGATGCGGGTTTGTCGAAACGATCGAAAGAGAGCGTTTCCTTCGTGGCGCTGATTTTGTCGGCCGCGGTGACAAGGTATCCTTCGATGTACTTCGACGGATAGGGAGTCAATGGGAACATGTGATGTTCGATGCTGTCCCGTTCGATCTGGTTGAGTTTGAAATCCCGTATGGCGTTGCGCATGGCCGTTTCACCATGTGCGAATCCGTGTAGCCGATGGGTGCCGTTGTCCCAGTCATGCCAATCGTAAAGGAAGTAATCATGGAGCAAAGCGGCGCGAATCAACGAACGTAGATCAACCCTATTCCACAGGTGCAGTCTGTCTGCCAGCCAGACGGACAGACAAGCCACACGAATGGAATGGGCGAATGTGGTGACCACGCCATGCTGGTAGCAGACCCTTTCGATGGCCATGTGGTCATGTTCCAGAATCTCCCGGCCGTGCGCGTAGACCAGCCGTCGTATCTGCGTGCGCGTCAACAGCACCGCTTTTTGCTCCTTGCTTAATAGGGATTACTTGAGCAGGGATTCGGGCGACTTGTATGCGGAACCGTCGGACACGGAGTTGGCGAAGGCGCGTAGCTGCTCGATGGTGGTCTTGGCGGAAACGATCTGTTCGCGCACGCGCAGCGGGGAGGTGCCTCCCTTGCCGTTGCGGGCGGAGACGGAGCCTTCGGTGGACAGCACTTCACGCACCTGCGGGGCCTTGTCCGCCGGCAGGAAGTCCTTGAACACGTTGATGAAGTCCTCGTCGGTCAAATCCCACAGCTCCTGGCCACGGTCTTCGGCAATCTTGACGCAGGCGCCGGAAAGCTCGTGCGCGTGACGGAACGGCACACCGTTCTTGACGAGCCATTCGGCGATGTCGGTGGCGAGGGCGAAGCCGGTCGGGGCTTCGGCTTCGAGGCGTTCCTTGTCGAAGACCATGGTGGCGACCATGCCGGTGAACGCCGGCAGCAGCACTTCAAGCGTGTCCACTTGGTCGAATACGGCTTCCTTGTCTTCCTGCAGGTCGCGCGCGTAGGCTGTCGGCAGGCCTTTCAAGGTGGCGAGCAGGCCAGTCAGGTCGCCGATGAGTCGTCCGGACTTGCCGCGAGTGAGTTCGGCGATGTCCGGATTCTTCTTCTGCGGCATGATGGACGAGCCGGTGGAGTAGGCGTCATCAAGACGCACGAACGCGAATTCCTGGGTGTTCCAGATGATGATCTCTTCGGACAGGCGGCTCAGATCGACACCGGCCATGGCGGCGATGAAGGCGAATTCGGCGACCAGATCACGGCTGGCGGTGCCGTCGATGGAATTGGCGGTCACCTTGGAGAAGCCCAGCTCACGGGCCACAGCCACCGGTTCGAGTCCAAGGGTGTTGCCGGCGAGGGCACCGGAGCCGTACGGGCTGGCGTCGATGCGCTTATCCCAATCGGCGAGACGTTCCACGTCACGCAGCAGCGGCCACACGTGGGCCATGAGCTGGTGGGCAAGCAGAACCGGTTGGGCGTGCTGCATATGCGTACGTCCCGGCATGACGGTGCGACCGGCTTTTTCGGACTGCTCGATCAGTGTTGCGGCGAGACCGAGCAGCATTTTGGCGATGATGCGGCTGTGGCGGCGCAGCCACATGCGGATGAGCGCGGCGATCTGATCGTTGCGGGAACGGCCGGCGCGGAGCTTGCCGCCGAGTTCGTCACCTGCGATTTGAAGCAGGCCGCGTTCGAGTGCAGTGGCCTCGTCCTCGTCATCCTCGATCGGAGCGAACGCTCCGGAATCCACGCGGCGCTGCAGCTCGTCAAGGGCGTCTTCCATGCGCTGCAGCTCATCGGCGGTCAGCAGTCCGGCGCGGCCCAGTGCACGGGCATGGGCGCGCGAACCGGCGATATCGTCATCGGCGAGCCGCCAGTCGAATTGGGTGGACTTGCTCAGCCGTGCGAGTTCCGGCGACGGCCCAGACTTGAAACGGCCGCCCCACAGGGCAAGATGCTCACCATTAGTAGTGCTCTCGGTCATTGTTTTTCCAAATCTCCTTGCAGATATGACTGAGGGAGAGCTTACCAGTCAGGATGGTCCCGACGGTACGCTCTCCCCCATTATCAAGACGATTCACAACGTGAATCCGGATGATGCTTACTCGACGCTGTTCTCCGGAACCTCGATGCCGTTGCCGAACTTGACGTCGCGGGCTGCGGCCACGCGGCTCGGCAGACCATAGATGTCGATGAAGCCGTTGGAGGACTTCTGGTCGAAGCTGTCGCCGGAATCGTAGGTGGCCAGGTTGTAGTCGTACAGCGAGCTGTCGGAGCGACGGCCGGTCACGACGGCGCGGCCACCGTGCAGAACCATGCGAATCTCGCCGGAGACGTACTTCTGGGTGTCTTCGATGAAGGCGTTCAGGGACTGGGTTGCCGGGGAGAACCACTGCGCATCGTAGACCAGTTCCGCCCAACGCTTGTCGATGTCGCGCTTGATGCGGTGCTGCTCGCGTTCGAGGCAGCAGTTCTCGAGCTCCTGGTGGGCGGTAATCAGCGCCACTGCGCCCGGAGCCTCGTACAGCTCGCGGGACTTGATGCCGACCAGACGATCCTCGATCAGATCGATGCGGCCGATGCCCTGCGCGCCTGCACGACGGTTCATCTCTTCGATGGCCTGCAGCGGAGTGACGTCATGACCGTCGATCTTGACCGGGACGCCCTGCTTGAATTCGATGACGACCTCATCCTCGACCGGTGGGAACGCCGGATCGTCGGTGTAGGAATAGCAATCCTTGGTCGGACCGTTCCACGGATCCTCGAGGAAACCGGTCTCGATGGCACGGCCCCACACGTTCTGGTCGATGGAGAACGGGCTCTTCTCGGTCTGCACGATCGGCAGCTTGTGTTCCTTGGCGAAGGCGATCTCGACGTCGCGGGTCAGGGACAGGTCGCGAATCGGGCTGATGGCCTTCAGCGTCGGGTCGATGGAGGCGATGGAGACCTCGAAACGAACCTGGTCGTTGCCCTTGCCGGTGCAGCCGTGGGAAATGGTGTCAGCGCCGAACTGGTGGGCGGCACGGACGAGATGCTTGGAAATCAGCGGACGGGAGATGGCGGAGACCAGCGGGTACACGCCTTCGTACATGGCGTTGGCCTTCAGGGCCTTCATGCAGTATTCGTTGGCGAATTCATCACGGGCATCGACCACGTAGGCTTCGACCGCACCGCATGCCAGCGCGCGCTGCTTGATGGTTTCGAGGCTTTCGCCGCCCTGGCCGACGTCGAGGGACACGGCCACAACATCCTTGCCGGTGCGTTCCTTCAGATATGAAATGGCGACGGAGGTGTCAAGACCACCGGAGTACGCCAGGACGAGACGATTCTGATCGCTCATGGTTTCCCTTTCTAACATCCAACGTTATTCATCAGTATATGCACAGCTCTGTATATTTATGCATATTTGGTGCGTCGTGTCCACTATATGGCTATTCACGCTTTGGAAGCGACATCAAGCAGCCATTGCGCACGCCGTTTGGCGACATCATCCTCGGAGCAGATAACCATGACCGTGTCATCTCCGGCGATGGTGCCAAGCACGCCTTCGATGGGCTGCTTATCGATGACGCTGGCCACATATTGCGCGGCGCCGGATGGCGTGTGCACGACCACGAGATTACGTGCCGCGGCCACGGATGTGACCAGTCCGGACAGTACCCGGCTAATCTGCTGCTCGGTTTTGGCGTCCGGGTTAGAAACCGGATGTTCATCAATGTTCTGTTTGCCGACGGCGTAGGCCACGGTTCCGTCGGCAAGACGGGTCTTCGTGGCGTGAATCTCATCGAGATCACGGCTCAGCGTGGCCTGCGTCACCTCGATGCCCTGGTCGGCGAGAATCTGCGACAGTTGCGATTGCGAGGTGACGATGCGCGTCAGCAGCGCCTGCTCAATGGCGCTCAGTCGAGCGGTTCGTGTGGCAGGACGCTGCAACGCGGGAGTGTGGTCAGTCATCAGACCAGCAGGCTTTCATCGCCACGGGCCTTGCCGGCCAACCAGGTCAGCAACGCCTTCTGGGCGTGCAGACGGTTGCCTGCCTCATCCCAAACCACGGACTGAGGACCATCGATAACCTCGGCGGTGACCTCCTTGCCGCGATATGCAGGCAGGCAGTGCTGGAAGATGGCGTCGTCCTTGGCCTTGGCCATGAGTTCGGCGTTCACCTGGTAATCCCAGAACGGCTTGGAACGGACAGCGTATTCCGCTTCCTCGCCCATGGAGACCCACGTGTCGGTGAAGACGCAATCGGCTCCGGCAACAGCCTCATTCGGATCAGTAGTGACGAGGATGGAGCCGCCGGTCTCAGAGGCAATCGCTTCGGCATCGGCAACGATCTGCGGATCCGGCAGGTATCCGTACGGTCCTGCCACACGCACGTTCATGCCCGCCACAGCGCCGCCGAGCAGGTAGGAGTTGGACATGTTGTTGGCCGCGTCGCCAAGATAGGCGATGGTCTGGTTCTTGAGGTTGTCTACACCGCCACGATGTTCCGCGATGGTCTGGAAGTCAGCAAGAATCTGGCACGGATGGAATTCGTCGGTCAGTGCGTTCACCACCGGATGGGTGGAGTACTTGGCCATTTCCTCAACACGGTCCTGACCAAAGGTGCGCCACACCACGCCGTAGGCCATACGGTCAAGCACGCGAGCCGTGTCGGCCACCGGTTCGCCACGGCCCAGCTGGGAGCCGGACTTGTCAATGACCAGCGGATAGCCACCGAGTTCGGCCACGCCAATGGAGAAGCTGGAGCGGGTACGGGTACTGGGCTTGTCGAAAATCACGGCGATGCCCTGCGGGCCAGCGAACGGCTGGTGATAGAAACGGTTCTTGTGGAACTTGATGGCCAGTTCCAGCACCTGCTTCTGTTCTTCGTGGTTCAGATCGTCATCGCGCAGCATATGGCGCAGTTCAGGGGTTGCCATTGGTATAGAGGCTCCTTTCAAATTCTTCGGGTTCGTCCGAGATCAGTCGTTAGGCAGGTCGGACGGAATCTTGGCGAGGATGGACACCGCTTGATCGACGTCCTGAGCAGTGATGACCAGCGGCGGGGCGAGACGCAACGCATTCGGAGCAACCGCATTGACGATGAGACCGTGTTCCAAAGCCCAGTTCATGGCCGCATGCGAGCAGGGGTGGGCAAGTTCGATGGCGTCGAGCAGGCCACTGCCACGCACGGAGACGAACAGCGGATTGCCGCAGGAGGCGATACCGTCGCGCAGCTGCTTGCCGCGTTCTTCGGCGTTGTCCACGAGGCTGTCCTCTTCGATGACTCCCAGCGTTGCCAATGCCGCCGAAGCGCCCAATGGATTGCCTGCGAAAGTGGAGCCGTGGGAACCCGGGGTGAACAGCGCGGACAGTTCGGCGCCGAAGGAAATCATGCCGCCCATCGGGAAACCACCGCCAACGCCCTTGGCGAAAGTGACGATGTCCGGGGTCACACCGCCGGAAAGATCCTCACGCTGGAAGGCGAACCATGCTCCGGTGCGTCCGATGCCGGTCTGCACTTCGTCGATGATGAGGAGCGCCTTATGCTCGTCGCACAGTTTGCGGGCGGCCTTCACATAGTCCGCTCCGAGCGGCATCACACCGGCCTCGCCCTGGATAAGCTCCATGATGACGGCCGCGACCGGCCCTTTGCCGTACTTGCCTTGGCCGGTTTCGGCGAAAGCGTCGTGCAAGGCTTCGACGTTGCCGGCTTCGACGAATTCGATGTTCGGTACCAGCGGCTCGAATTTCTCACGGATGGCGGGCTTCCACGTTGCGGACAGCGCGCCCATGGTGCGGCCGTGGAAGCCGTGGGTCATGGAGATGATGCGTGCCGGTTTGCCGCCGATCTCAGGCAACGCGCCCGGCAGGGTGCGCCCGTAGAGCTTGGCGAGCTTCAGCGCCGCCTCGTTACCTTCCGCGCCGGAATTGCCGAAGTAGACGCGGGAACCTTCCGGAGCGCCCGCGAGCTTGACGAGTTTGGCGGCGAGCTTGATCTGCGGTTCGGTGGCGAAGTAGTTGCTCACATGCGCGGCCTTGGCGGCCTGTTCGCTGACGGCCTTCACCCACTTCGGATGGGCGTATCCGAGCGCGTTGACGGCGATGCCCGCAAGGAAATCGAGATATTCATTGCCGTCGACATCCCAGATGTGGGCGCCCTCACCGTGGTCCATCACGCGCAGGGGCGTGCCAAACACGTTCATATGCACCTGGGAGTACTCTCCCAGCCACTTGGCATCTTCAGTGCCGAGTGTTTCCAGTTGTTCAGTTGCCATAGGAACTCCTCATTTCAATACCGTCCTCGGACACGACCATGGTGCCGATGCCGTCGGTGGTGAAGATCTCGTTCAGGATGGAATGCGGTTTGCGACCGTCGATGATATGGGCCCGCGGAACGCCTCCGTCGATGGCGCGCACGCAGGCTTCCATCTTCGGACGCATGCCGCTTTCCAGGTCGGGGAGCATATCGCGCAGATTCTCCACGCCGATGCGGCCAATCAGGGAGTCGCGGTCCGGCCAATCGGCATACAGACCATCGACGTCGGTCAACACGACCAGCTTGCTGGCTCCAAGGGCCGCGGCAAGGGCGGCCGCGGCGGAGTCGGCGTTCACGTTGAGCACTTCGGTGGCATCGTCTTCATTCGGCGCCACGGAGGAGACCACCGGAATACGTCCGGCGTTGATTAGATCCTCCACGGCGGACGCGTCGACGCTTACCACGTCGCCGACCAAGCCGATATCGGTGGGTTTGCCGTCAATGACCGGTTTGCGCTGCATGGCCGAGAACAGGGCGCCGTCCTCGCCGGACAGTCCGACCGCGAATGGACCGTGCGCGTTGATCAGGCCAACGAGTTCACGGGACACCTTGCCGGTCAGCACCATGCGGACCACATCCATGGCTTCCGGAGTGGTGACACGCAATCCGCCCTTGAATTCGGACTTGATACCCAGGGCCTTAAGCATTTGGGAGATCTGCGGACCGCCACCGTGCACCACGACCGGGTGCAGTCCCACCTGACGCAGGAACACCATGTCTTCGGCGAAGCAGGCTTTCAGATGATCGTCGATCATCGCATTGCCGCCATATTTGATGACGATGCGTTGTCCGGCGAATTCCTCCAGCCACGGCAGCGCTTCGATAAGCACTTCCGCCTTCTGGTCGGCGCGCAGGTCGGTGTGCACGTCGAAGTGGAATCCAGGTCCTTTGAGTTCTTTGGCCATTCCTATTCGATCAGCTTTCGTAGTCAGCGTTGATGTGTACGTATTCGTGGGTCAGATCGTCGGTCCAGACGGTCGCTTCCGCTTCTCCGGCGTTCAGGTCGATGTCGATGTGCACCTCGCGTGGGGTCATGTCCACTTCGGAGCGGTCGCGTCCAGCTCCGCCGTTTTCGCAGATGCGTACGCCGTTGACGTCCACCGTGACCTTTTCGGAATCGTATGGTGCGACGTCGGACGGCACGGTGCCAAGGGAGCTGACGATACGGCCCCAGTTCGGATCGTTGCCGGAGATGGCGCATTTGAGCAGATTGGACGCTGCAACCGCGCGGCCGCATGCCAGAGCGGCTTCTTCGGTGGTCGCGCCGGTAACTTTGACACGGATGTCATGGCTTGCGCCTTCGCCGTCGCCGATGATCTGGCGGGCGAGCGAGGCGGTGGCCTTGGCCACGAGCTCGTTGAACTCGTCCGGTTCCGGTTCGATGCCGGACGCGCCGGAAGCCAGCAGCAGCACGGTGTCGTTGGTGGACATGCAGCCGTCCACGTCGATGCGGTTGAACGACATTTCGACTCCGGCGTTCAAGGCGGCTTGAAGCTGTCCGGCGGTCACGACGGCATCGGTGGTGATGACGCACAGCATGGTGGCCAGCTGCGGGGCGATCATGCCGGAACCCTTGACCATGCCACCGATACGGAAGCCGTTGGAACCTTCCAGCTCGACGGTTTTCGGCTTGGTGTCGGTGGTCATGATGGCGTGCGACGCATCGGCTCCGGCTTCGGCGGTATCGGCAAGGGTTTCAAATGCCTTGTCCGCGCCGGACAGCACGTTGTCGAGCGGCAGCAATTCGCCGATGAGACCAGTGGAACATACGGCCACGTCTTCGGCTTTGGCGCCGATGAGGCCGGCGACCTTTTCAGCGGTGGCCTTGGACTGCTCGTATCCTGGCTTGCCGGTGCATGCGTTGGCGCCGCCGGAGTTCAGAATCACGGCCTTCACATGGCCGTCGGATACGATGTTCCTCGACCACTGCACAGGGGCCGCGCAGAAACGGTTCGAGGTGAACACGCCGGCAGCGGCGTCAAGCGGTCCATTGTTGACCACGAGAGCCAGATCCTTCTTGCCTTCGACCGCGGAAATGCCAGCTGCCACGCCAGCTGCGGAAAAACCTTGTGCGAACGTTACGCTCACGGTGCCACTCCAATCTTCGTCAATCCTGCATCCTCAGGAAGTCCCAATGCCACATTCAGCGACTGCACGGCCTGCCCGGCGGTTCCTCGGTTGAGGTTGTCGATGGCCGCGAATGCCAGCAGGCGGCCGGCATGATGGTCGACGACCACTTGAATGTGGGCCGCGTTAGAACCGATGATGTTGGCGGTGGCCGGCATCACGCCTTCAGGCAGCACCACCATGAAATCCTGGCCTTCGTATGCATCCAGCCAGACCTGGCGGATCTCGGCATCCGTCATGCCAAGCGCTTTGTCGGTAAGTTTGGCGGAAACGGTGGCGAGAATGCCGCGCGCCATCGGCGCGAGAATCGGCGTGAAGGCGAGGGTGTAATCGTCTGCCTCCGCAGCACTCTTGCCGGCCGCGTGCGCGAAGTTCTGCAGGATCTCCGGAATGTGGCGGTGCGTACCGCCTACCGAATACGGCAGAGCGGAACCAAACGCCTCAGCCGCAAGCAGATTGGTGCGCTTGAGGTTCTTGCCGGCGCCGGAATAACCGACCACCAAATCAGCCACGATGTCTTTCGATTCGACAAGACCCTGCGTAATGCCCGGCTGCAAAGCCAGCGTGGTCGCAGTGACGTTGCAGCCCGGTCCCGCAATGCGCTTGGTGCCGGGAAGCGCTTCACGCTGACGGCTGTAGGAGCCGTCAGCCGCGACGCCGGTGATGAGTTCCGGCATGCCGTAGGTCCAATGCTGGTAGAAGTCACCGCCGTAGAACGCGTCCCACGCGCTCTTTTCCTCAAGACGGTGGTCTGCGCCCAAATCCACCACCACGGCATTCGGGTCAAGCTGGGAGGCCAATGCTCCGGAAGCGCCATGAGGCAATGCCAGGATGATCACGTCATGGCCGTTGAGCACTTCCGGCGTGGTGTCCTCGACCACGAGGTCCGCCAACTGCGGAATGTGCGGCATATGCTTGCCAAGCTTGTCCCCCACCGAAGAATGTCCGGCGACGCAGGTCACTTCGAAATTCGGGTGTGCCGCGAGTATGCGCAGCGCCTCACCACCCGCGTATCCAGTCGCGCCGGCCACGGCTACCGTGTATTTGGCCATGTCACGTCTCTTTTCCTTGACTCGTTGAAACACATTCAGCATACACTTTATGCACTACATTGCATAATTATGCAGTTCAATCGTGTCGGATAGTGGTCACCGCCCATAACGGGACCGTTCAGACGAACATAAAAAGATTGGTTTCAGGCGGAAATCGAGCTGGAATCACCACTTTGTCCACTGCCACCGAACATGTACTGCATCATCTGGTTATACAAATCGGCTGTGGAAATGCCGTGAACCGTCATCCAAATCACCGCAATGGTGTACAGCACGTTGATAATCAGCGCTGCCACGCCAAGCGCGTAGCCTTTCATATGCAGTTTTTTGGTACGCCACATGGCGATGGCGCCCATCACCGCAGGGATGACCGGTACCGGCAGGAATAGTGCGAACACGAACGAGATGATCGCATAGCTATCCCAATGGCCGTACAGGGGGTTCTGGCTGGGATCATTCGGGTTGATGGGATATATGCCGGGCTGTTGGTATGGATTCGGCCCATACTGGTTTGGCCCGTATTGATTTGGTCCATACTGATAGCCATTGGGCTGGCCTGATTGCTGCCGTCCCGATGCATCATATGGATTCGCCGGATACCCGTTCTGCATATACGGATTCGTCTGCGGCTGCTGCGCCGTTTGTTGTGCATCGTCCGCCGGCTTGGGCTGGTCGGGAGCCCCATACATGTATGGATTGTAGTTCGCCGGATACTGGTTGGACATCGCGCCATATTCAGGCTGGTTGTACTGTCCGAATTCCGGCTGTGCCGACTGGTCCGACGGCGAAGACGACGAAACCGGAGCAGCCCCGGCCGCCTCCTGCCCTTCGTCGGGGTTGATCGGCTGGTTCTGCTCCGGTTCGTTCATGTCGTCCTCTTTATCTTTTTGGTTACTTCGATGGACTTGACGTGTCAGGCACGCAGTTGCGCGCCCAGCTTCGCGGCCGCATCCACGATGCGCTTGCGAATGGCTTCGCTGTCCTCGGAGGTCAGCGTCTTGTCCTCAGCGCGGAACGTGACGGCGTATGCGAGGGACTTCAATCCCTCACCCAGCTGGTCGCCGGTGTACACGTCGAACAGGTCGATGCTTTCCAAGCTGTTGCCGGCGGCTTCGACGATGGTCTTCTCGAGTTCGGCGGCGGTGACGTCCGTCGACACGGTGAAGGCCAGATCCTGCTTGACCGGCGGGAAGGTGGAAATCGGCTTGGCCTGCACCGGCTTGCCGCTCAAGGTGGCGAACAGCGCGGTCAGGTTCAGTTCGAACGCGGCGGAATGGGCCGGGAAGCCCAACGCCTCGTTGACATGCGGGTGAAGCTCGCCGACCATGCCGACGAACGTGTCACCTGCCATCACACGTGCCGCACGGCCCGGATGCCACTGCGCGGGTACGTCCTCAGCCTTCGGCTGGTCCAACGTGAGCTTTGCGCCGATGCGGTCGCAAATACGCTGCACGGCTTCAACTGCGTCGGACCAGTCCACGGCACGGCGATCGCCCATCCAGCCGGAGTCGACGGCGTTGCCGGTCAGAATGCCGGCGACGTGCATCGGCTGGTCCGGCAGGCCTGCGTCAAGCGCGGCCAACTGCTCGTCGGTTGGCTTGACGGCACCCGGCAATGCCGGAATGGCCGGAGCGTTCGGATCCCACAGGTAGACGTGTCCGATTTCGTACAGCGACACGTTTTCCACGCCACGGCGCAGGTTACGCTGCACGGTCTGCGCGAGGGTCGGGATGATGTCGCGACGCAGGAACGGGCGATCGCCGGCCAGTGGGTTGGCGATTTCGACGCTGATCTTCTTGGTGGCGTCGGCGTCAAGTGCGAAGTTCTTGTAGTCTTCGTCGCCCACGAACGGATAGCTCAGGGTCTCCACCATGCCGTATTCGGCGAGTTCGTCGGCCACCTGGCGCTTGCGCAGCTGCTCGGCGGTCAGTCCGACCTTGCCTTCGACCGGTGCCGGCGGCACGGTGACCGGAATCTCATCGTAGCCGACCAGACGGGCCACTTCCTCCACCAGATCGCACGGTTCGTTGAGGTCCGGACGCCAGCTCGGCGGAGTCACGGAGAACTCACCGTTGCCACCGCCGGCCACAGTGCAGCCGATATCGGTGAGAATGTCGCTGATGGTGTTCACGTCAGTGTCCAGTCCCGCCACGCGGGCCACTTCGGACGCCTTGAACAGAATCGGACGACGATTGCAGACGGTGTTGTAATCAGTCGGGTGCTCGCTCGGCTCGCCGTTGCCGTACTTGACCAGAAGCTCGGCGGCCATCTGGGCGGCAGCCGGCTGCAGCTGATCATCCACGCCACGCTCGAAACGACGGGACGCTTCGGACGGAATCTTGTGACGACGTGCGGAACGCGCGATCGATACTTGGTCGAAATGAGCGGATTCCAGCAGGATGTTCTTAGTTTCAGCAGTGACCTCGCCATACAGGCCGCCCATCACGCCGGCGATGCCAAGCACACGGGAGCCACGCTCGCCGTTCGGCGAGTCGGTGATCAGCAGGTCTTCGACGCTCAGGTCATGATCCTTGCCGTCCAATGTGGTGAGCTTCTCACCTTCGTTGGCGCGGCGCACGACGATCGGTCCTTCAATCTTGTCCAGATCGTAGGCGTGCATCGGCTGGCCAAGATCAAGCATCACGTAATTGGTGACGTCCACCGCCAAAGAGATGGAGCGCATGCCTGCGCGGATTAGGCGGCGGCGCATCCAGTTCGGCGTGTGGCTTGCCGGGTCGAAACCACGCACGGCGCGCGCGTAGTAGCGATCGCAGCCGACCACACCGTGAATCGGATTCTTGTCGTCGACAATCACTTCGATGTCGCTCTTGACACCTTCCGGCAGACCCTGAGTGACGGGCGCCTTTTTGCCGAGGTCGATTGCGGGATCAGTGTAGACGGCGCCAGTGGAATGGTGGTATTCGCGGGCCACGCCACGGTAGGAGAACGCGTAGCCGCGATCCGGGGTGATGTTGATTTCCAGCAGCGGCTGGTCCAGGTGCAGCAGATGCATGGCGTCATCGCCCGGCTGGAGCTTTTCGTATTCCTCCGGGGTGAAGCCGTACTTGCGTAGCAGGATGATGCCGTCGTGGTTATCACCCAGACCAAGCTCGCGCTCGGAGGCGCACATGCCGTTGGAGATATGGCCGTAGGTCTTGCGCGGTTCGATCTTGAAATCGCCTGGCAGCACGGCGCCCGGCAGGGTCACGACAACCTTCTCGCCGGCTGCCATGTTCGGAGCTCCGCAGATGATGCCGCGTGGCACCTTGTTGCCGTTTTCATCGGTCTCGTTGTATTCGTCGCCGACGTCCACATGACACCAGTTGATGATCTTGCCGTTCTTCTGCGGTTCCGGAGTGGCGTCGACCACATAGCCGACGACAATCGGGCCGGTGACCTGGGAGGTGTGGATCTCTTCCTCTTCGAGGCCGACCTTCACCAGATCCTTGGCAAGCTGTTCATACGTAAGGCCTTCCGGAACCTCGACATGGTCCTTGAGCCAATCAATGTCAACCATTGGCATG
>ENA-OQBD01000080-OQBD01000080.1-human-gut-metagenome-genome-assembly--contig:-NODE-80-length-54658-cov-6.770479_pt1 | contig 54658 bp, 46 predicted proteins | sample MGYA00242742_ERZ504543 | MGnify/ENA primary metagenome ERZ504543 (study PRJEB26092, sample SAMD00036239) | human gut metagenome | host: Homo sapiens | study: EMG produced TPA metagenomics assembly of...
TTGCCGCCGGTTCGGGGTACTTGATTGTTTGGAAACGAAGTGGCATCCCGTAAGCAGGATCAATGGAATGCGGTCAGAAGAAAAGATGATTCGAATTTACTTTTTTTTCATCAAGCACGCCATTTAAGTTTTTTAAAAGAACTGATTACTAAAAGTAATATGCCGGAAAAAAAGAAAGCGTGAAAAAACCGGTCTGAATGAAATCAGACCGGCATAAAATTATAATTTAAAATTAGTAGTTATCGTGGTCCTCTTCGAATGGATCATCATAATCATCAAAGTCTTCGTCTTCCTCAGTGTCACGTCTGGACAAGATCGTCAGGATCAGGAAGATCACTGCAAGTACAACACATGCGATCGCACTGTATAAGAGCATCTTGTCATCACCATGTTTCAGGAAACCGATCACGCTGCATCCGATATAAAAGAGCATCGGGAGCAGGAATGCAAAAATCGTATTGCTCTTCTGAAGAATGAGAAGAAGCAGTCCGGAGATCAGCATGCAAAGTGCCATGATGACATAGAAAGTACCAATGTTGGAATTACTTCCGGAGGTAATGCTGTCCAGTCCGCTGATCACTCCTTTGTATGTAAAGAAACCAAACGCTACGATAGAAAGAAGTCCGAAAATCACACGGAGTACCCGGAATCTTGGAGTGATGTAATCATCCTCATATTCTTCCTCGTCTTCGATTTCTTCCGGTTCTTCTACTGGCTTCGAAGATGATATAGCTGAACATGATGGTAGTGCTTATTTGGATGATCTTCCCGAATCTATGTATTACCATGTTCTTCCACAAACGGTTGAATGGCGTGTGGATGTAAATCAAGTTTATGGCTATCCTTATCCCAATAAGATATTGGATATGCTCTATATTTATAATCCTTACAAATCAGCTAATCAACCAGCGACAGCTTTGGTAGCTGTTGATGGAGCAACTTGGAAGATGGCGGAATTTTATCAGTGGAGCAATGATTCGGAGCCTACTAACCAATGTAAATATTCATTCTATGGATATATTCGTCATACAGAACAAGGAATGATTGTGTTGGTCAAAGATGGAACAGAATCACCACTGGATGGTAATTCTGTTCCTGAGGTGAATGATTTACCTCCTGTACGTTATATTTTACCTTATCCTAATGCGGCTATCCAACGCTCAGCAGGTGTATACAAGAACTATTATGGCTATAAATAATTTATAAAAGGACAGAATGATGAAAAAAATATTTTTATATGCATTAATGTTATTTTCAGGTTTCTCATGTATTTCGTGTTCTGATGATGAGAAAGGAATGGCAAATATAGATAGAGAATGGATGACTATGTTCATTTGTGATAATAATAGAGGAAAAGGGGATGACTATGCTTATAATTGTAAAGCAGAGGGACCGAATGGCAATGATATTCATCTTTATTGGTATGGAGTGAATAACTGTGCGGGCTACCAGATTCGTCAGGCACTACAGCCAAATGTTTCGGGTGGTGCAGATGCTTGGGGTACATCTGCCGAAAACGGTCTTTTGTTACTAGATACCATTGTAGGACCGGAGGTCCTTGATTTAGTTATTAAAGATCAACAGTATTCCACTGATTATCGTTTTGCTATTCGCGTGTTATCAACAAAAGATGATAATGTGACTGATTTTTCACATGCATCCAAATGGTATGGACATGGTGATGGCAGACAGTGGGCAGAATGGATGGGCATTACCACTTCTGATCGATATGCAACTCCATTCTGTGTCTATGTAGATGCTTCTAAGACTACACAGACTACTATGCGTGTGATGTTGAATCGTGCTTTCAAAACTGTAACAGAAGGGGTATCAGACGATGATAAGGCTATTTATCGTGAAAAATTTCAGCTTGATGCTAACGATAATTTTGTTTATCAGTGGTTGGAAGTAGATCCGTCTCCTAATAATCCTGAATCAACAGTGAATGAAAAATGGAGAAAATATAAATTAACCGATGAGGATTTTGAAAAGGGATATGTAGATATTGACGGACTTCAGAAAAACTCTGTTTATGTGATTAATGTTCGCAACGAGAATGTGAAGGTAAAATGGGATGCATATTACAATACTTGTTCTGCCCGCTCAGACGGAGAACCGGGAGAGCCTATTTTAGTAACTCATGACTTAAGTGCTCCAAGTCGTGACCGGTTTGATTCAGATGAAGCTTATCAAAATGCTTTGATACAGCACGAGGCTGCTCTGAAATACAATGCAATGCGTATTGATTTCCTTTTAACAGACTTCATTTCCGATGTAAATTTAGCCGAAGGACAGACTTATTATTTGGAAGGTGGAAAGACTTATTGTATGTTTGATAATTTAACTACCTGCAAAGGTTTTGTTCTTCGTACTCGTCCTGAGGATGTAGCAGCAGGTAAACGTGCTAAAGTATTGTTAGGTGGTATGCATATGACAGGTACTAATGTTAATTCTATGAATTTGATGTTCGGGCGCCAGCCACAAGCTGGAGAAGGAGGAGAAATTTATATGAAGATGCTCGAATTTTATGATATTGATTTCGATTGTCCAATGGCTCTTACTTATGGTGATAATGTTGCCGGTTTGGGTTCGGCTACAGGTAATTATTTCATTAATATGTTTTCTAATGGTATGGCTGTACATTTGGAAAGTTTTGTGGTGAAAAATTGTACTTTCAAGCGTCTGGTACGTGGGTTCATTCGTGAGCAGGGGCCTAATTACAAAATTTGGGATCATGTCTTGATAGAGGATAACCAGTTCTTTGACTGTGGCTATTATAGTAATGGTGCCGGAGGTTATCCATGGATTGCCGGTTCCGGGAATAATGCGAATTCTAATTTATATAAGGACTTTGTGGTTCGTGGAAACACTTTCTATGATTGTCCGTTCCCTTCATTTTTCAGTGAAACCAAGCAGAGTGCATGGAAGGGAGGGGCATGGAATATAACGTTTGAAAACAATACTTTGGTTAACTGGAACACTCGTGCGGCAGGAAATATTTTCAATATGCGTAATATTCCAGATGGAAGTACTTATACGGTGAAAAATAACCTGATTGTTTTGACCAAGCAGGACGGTGATGTCCGAAAGATGACTATGGCAGGAGCTGATATCCGTAAGACAATGACTATGGCAGACGGTACAGCCGGACATGTGACATTGAATTTTGACAATAATTATTCTACAAATACTTTTTTATCCAACGGACAAATTTTTAGCAATAATCCATGGACTGCGACTAAAAATAATTTTGGCACCTTGGTCAACAATGGTTCTGCTACTTTAAATGGAACATTGGAAGTTTTTGTTGATGATATTTCTCCATTAGAACTGATGGTAAGTCCAAATCCACCACATAAGGCTACTGCTGATAACGATCAATATATGCATCGTGCAGATGCACTTGATGGTACGGCTGGAGAGCATGGTGTAAACTTGTATTACAATCAGACAGGTAAAGTTATGGAGTCAAAAATTTATCAGTTGAACATTGGTGCGGCTAAATGGCGTAATGGTTCTGCTAGATAGTAGAATGGGGTTTGATAAGTTTTATAGTTATTATAATGTGAATGTCTTCTGAGAATCTTTGGATTTTGAAAGACAGATATTTGATAGAAAAGCCGATCTGTGATAGATAGGCTTTTTTATGTATAGGTAAAGGGGCAGAGTATCAAAAATTGTATAGGTTTGATGATGTCTGTGCAAAATCTGCCTGAAAAAGACCAAATATTCTCTGTATTCAGATTGGAAAACGCATAATTTTGTTTGCTGGTTTTTATCAAAACATATAGGAATAATGAAAAATACATTCAAAAAAGTGTTTATTGGCTTTATGGCTTTTGCCATGGCAACCGGCTCCTTTGCGCAGCAAAGAGCTCATAAAAAGGATAATGAGTCGTATCCTAAGGAATGGAAACAAATAGCACGTATGGAGCAGGATTCTTTCTTTCTGACAGATGAAGCTCGGCGGATTGCTGAAAATGTATTGGCTTTTCAACGCTGTACGGGCGGTTGGCCGAAGAATATAGATATGGCCCGCCGCATGAATGATAAAGAGCTGGCTAAAGTGATAAAGGATAAATCACGTCGTGATGATTCTACGATAGATAATAATGCCACAACTGCCCAGATGATTTTTTTAGCCCGTCTTTATAGGCAGACTAAGGATATACGTTATCGGGATGCTTTCCTCCAGGGAGTGGAATATTTGCTGAGTGGTCAATACGAAAACGGAGGATGGCCGCAATTCTGGCCCGGTCCGCGTGGTTATCAGGTACATATTACTTTTAATGACGATGCCATTGTCAATACATTGAATATGATACGTGATATGATGAATCACAAAGCGCCTTATGAGGATGATTTGATAGACAAGACTTTGTGTGTACGTTTGGGAAAAGCCTTTAATAAAGGAATAGAGTGTATACTGGCTACACAAATTATAAAGGATGGAGAACCTTCTGTGTGGTGTCAGCAGAATGATAGGGAAACATTGAAGCCTGCACCGGCACGTGCATATGAGTTGCCGTCTTATTGTTCGGCGGAGAGTGCCGGAATTGTGCGTCTGCTCATGGAATTACCTGCACCCGACGCACGTGTGAAGCGGGCGGTTCACGGAGCCATGAAATGGTTTGACAGGTATAAACTTACCGGTTTGAAATGCGAGCGTATCGTGCTGGCAAATGGTGAGCGGGATACTCGTCTTGTGGAAGATCCTCAAGCCAAGCCTATTTGGGCGCGTTATTATGATTTGAAATATTGTGAACCGTATGTATGTGACCGTGATGGGCTGCCACGTCGCCATTTGGAAGAAATAGGAACAGAACGTCGTAACGGATATAGTTGGTACAATAGCAGACCGGCTGAGCTTTTTGCCATATACAATGCATGGGCGGACAAATATGATCCGAAGCATAAAGTGGCAATCAGTCTGGCAACCAAAGGAGCGAATGAAAACGGGCTTATTGAAATGTATCGTCGTCCCATGGCAGAGCGTACGGCTTTTGATGTGGTGGTAAAGCCGGGAGAGAGTATTCAGGCAGCTATTGAAAAGGCTCCGGAAATTCCGACAGTACCTTTTAAAATCTTATTGTTGAACGGAACGTATCATCAAAAAGTGATTATTGACAGGCCTAATATTGTTTTGGTGGGGGAAAACCGTGACAGTACGCGGATTGTCTTGGCTGAAACAGCCCAGACACGTGCCATCACGGAATATCATGGACGTCCGGTAGGCAATGGTGTCATTGTGTTGCAGGAAGGTGCGGATGATTGTGTTATTAGCGGACTGACTGTTTACAACAATTACGGAACTGCCGTTGAAAATACGACCATCCATCAGATGGCGATTTTTGGACGTGCCACTCGTACCATCATCATCAACAGTAATGTATGGGCCGATGGAAACGATGCCCTTTCCTTGTGGGCGCCCGGAAGCAATGGTATGTATTATCATGCCGATCTCTATCTTCGTTGTCCGGGTGTGGATTTTCTTTGTCCTCGCGGATGGTGCTATGCCACACGCTGCCATTTTTATGGTGATAGCCGTGCCATGATTTGGCATGACGGACGAGGTGACAAGAACAAGAAACTGGTTATTACCAATTCTTCATTTGATGCTAAGACACCGACACTTTTAGGACGCTATCATCATGATTCCCAGTTTTATCTCATCAAATGTAAAATGTCGAAGAATGTGCTTGACGGGAATATTCATTATGCTTATTCGGATAAAGTGCTTGATCCCTGTCCGTGGGGGCTACGTACCTATTATTATGGTTGTACCCGTGAAGGAGGGCATAGTGGCTGGTTAAACGATAATTTAAAGGAGGCGGAGAATGCTCCGGAGTTTCATGGCGTTACCGCCAAGTGGACATTCAATGGCAAATGGGACCCCGAACAACGTATCAGAGATCTTTGGAATGTGTTGGCCTACTAATTTAACAGTTTGTAATATGAAAATGCCCCCTGTTTTATGCTGTATTGATTTTTTTGTTTGTGTCAATGTTATCTGCTGTTGCCCGACAGCAGGAGAAGCCCCGGGTTATTGTCACTACGGATGGTGAGATTGACGATCAAAGTTCTATGATTCGTTTTCTTATGTATTCTTCTGATTATGATGTCGCAGGCATTGTTCAAGTCAATGGGGTACAGAAAGACGGACATAGTAAAGATAAATGGATCGAATCACAAATTGCCAAATATGCGGAATGTCTGCCTAATTTGAGGAAACATAATCCCGATTATCCCGATGCTGAATATTTGCTAAGTGTCTTGGCGGTTGGTAATGAGAACAGAGAGGACTTGCATAAATTGCCTCCTTTACTGTCTGATAGCGAGGGGGCACAGCTCATCATAAGGACATTGCTTGATTCTGATCCGAGGCCTGTTCATATTTTAGCATGGGGTGGAGCCAACACCCAGGCCAATGCCTTATGGCAGATCAAGCAGAAATATTCTGCTGCAGAATGGGCAAAAGCGGTATCAAAAGCCAGATTATATTGTATTTGGTATCAGGACGGCGGTGGAAAATGGATAGAACAGAATCTTCCTGAAATCATTATTTATGAATCGGGCGCACCGGATCATGATGGAGATATGTATGGGATTACATGAGTGTGGATTATTATTTTAAGAACAGACTTAGTAAAAATTCAAAAGAGTTGCAACAGATCATGGATAAACCTTGGTTGGCTGACCATATTAAGAATGGGCACGGACCACTGTGTGCCGCCTATCCTCAGGAATATACCAGTGAGGGGGATACTCCTTCTTTTATGCCTCTTATACGTAATGGACTTGAACAGCATACAGACTATACATTAGGAGGATGGGGAGGACGCCCGGAGTATAAAAATGGCAATCACATGCAAGATGGGAATGATTTGAAAAACGGTGTGCCGGATTCGCATTATACTTTCCAGCGTTGGTTGCCTGCTATACAAAATGACTGGGCGGCTCGTGCCGACTGGTGCGTGGCTGATGAATATTCAAAGGCAAATCATCAACCTGTTGCCCGGATATTGGGAGAAAGTGTACGCACAGTCCGGCCGGGAGAAAAAATAATACTGGATGCCTCTCCTTCATTTGACCCTGATAAAAATTCATTGTCTTACCAATGGTGGCAATATCGGGAAGCAGGCAGTGTGCAAACAAAGGTGGCTATAAAGCACGTCGATGAGAAGAGGACGGAGATAATTGTACCGGATAATCCGGGCAAACAGTTACATTTGATACTTGAACTTACAGATAATGGAACGCCTAATCTAAAGTCTTATAAAAGAGTGATTCTGAATGTGAATTGACTTCCTGTATGAATTTTCATCCGTACTGTCATGTTGTTTTGAACAGGCCTACACTTCTTCCATCCGCTCCAGCTCCCATCCCCGGAACTGTATGATAATACAGTGCAGCTTCGTGTTCTGCACCAACTGCCATACCCGGGGTGCGGCAGCATATTCGTTAATCTGTTTCACCGCTTCCTGCCATTGCGTCCGGGCTTTCTCTTCCGTGTCCTTCACCGACAGATATTTCAGTTCAAGAATATAGCTATGCTTCACCTCGTAGCGCATCAGGTCCGGCATGAGGAAGAGGTCGCAGTAACCGTGGCTCAGTTCCATTTCCGGAGCCATCAGGTAATAAGCGTTTACGCTGAGGTAGGCGGTGAAGAAACCCTGTATATTTCGCTCGCCTTCCATGGCACTGCGTACAGATGAATTTTCCTTGTAGGCATGGGCAATGAATTCCAGTGTTTCGCGCCAATGGCCTTCGTAAGCCATTTCATCGAACAGGTCCATCAAATTGTTCAGGTTGATATGGCGTTTGTCCTGGTACTCCTCCAGCATGAATTCGTAATACTGTTTGCGCACATTATAGTTGGGGATACTCAATACCAAGCGGCTGCCGCGTGTGGCAGTGATGGTCAACATGCCATAATAGAAGAGCAGGCTGGGGAAGATTTCGGGTTTGGCGATTTCCTTGGCCGGGAAGGTGGTGATCAGGTTGGTGATAATTTGCCCTTCTTCGGTGATTTTACGTAATACGCCCTTGCGGTTGCCGTCCAGCTTGTCCAGCTGGATTAGTTTCTTCATTTTGTTGTAGTCCGTACGGGTGTTGGGATCTATCATCTCTTTAGGAGATTTGCCCAGCGTGATGTAATTGCGCAGGTAGTAAAGTACCATGTCGCAATTGAACATTTTCGGGTCGCGTTCCAGGCTTTCTTCTGCGAAACAGTAATTATTATACCACGGTTTCATCTCCCGGATCATTGCTTCGATGTCCGCGTCGATCGGGAGCTGTCCGGCATCCTTATAATATTGGAACATGGTGCGCACGTCCGTTTCGCTGAATCCCAGCATCATGTTGAACTGGTAGTCGGTACTGATATTCCAGCCGATGTTGAATCCGCTGGTCAGGTCGTCCAAGGTGACGGGGCTGACGCCGGTCATGAAGATGCGCTCGAACATGCCTTTGAATTTCTTGAATATTTCACGGTAGAATCCGCTGGCATGGGTCAGGGCATGATAAATGTCTTTTCCCTGCTCGTTCAGAACGATGTTGGTAAAGTTATCGTATTCGTCGATGATGAGGTAAAGTCTCATTCCGGATTCAGCCGCATGCAGGTTCAGGTAGTTCAACTTGCTGACAAAGTCGGGCTGTTCTTCCATCTTTTGTGCAAATCCGGGAAAATAATAAGGCTCATACACTTTGCCGAACAGGTCCATCACCATGCCGCAATAGTTATTGAAATTTTCTTCCAGTGAACCGCTTCCGCCACTGGCGCGCGAGAAATCAAGATACACCACCTGAAATTTTCCTTGCAGGGGGGTGGGGCGGCTGCCTATCCATAGATTGCCGAAGCGTTTCTGGAACTTTTCTTTTTGTGCTATGTCATAATACGCACGCAGCATACTCAAAAAGATACTCTTGCCGAAGCGGCGGGGACGGATAAAGAACAGGTTCCGGGGCTGTTTTTCCAGCAAAGGCAGATACATGGTTTTATCTACATAGTACATGTTCTGCTCTGCCACTTCCACGAAGTTGGCAATGCCATAGGGGATTTCTTTTATATTTTCCATCATTGCTTCTGTTGTCTTTAGTTCGTATCCGGATGCCAATACAACAAAGATAGTCTATTCTTCCTGAAGGAACAAAGGAAATAAAGTTTTTAATAGAAAGAAGATGTTCAAGGTAAGTTATGCGTTTGAAAGAAAATTCTTTATTACTCCCCGCTAGATTTCTACTGGGTCGAAAAAAAGGGCGTGCCAAAAGCCATGTTTATTATTTAGACCTTTTGGCACACCCTCTTGGTGGATTCTGAAATCAGTTTCTTATTTCTTCTCTGCCGCGGCATGTGGATAGTCAATCGTATAATGCAGTCCGCGACTCTCTTTCCGTTCCATTGCCTGACGGGTGATCAAATACCCGATGTTAATCATGTTACGCAGTTCGCAAAGTTCGCGTGAAGCCTTACAGCGTTTGAAAAGACGCTCGGTTTCTTCATATAAAATATCCAATCGGTTCCAAGCACGGATTAATCGCGTATTACTGCGCACAATACCTACATAAGCTTCCATAATCTGGTTCACCTCTTTCATGCTTTGGGTTATCAGTACCCGTTCTTCATTGTTCATGGTTCCTTCATCGTTCCATTCGGGGATATCCTCATTGAAGTCATACCGGTCGAGTACATTTAGTGCATGTTTGGCTGCCGCGTCCGCATAAACCACTGCTTCTATCAGCGAATTGGAAGCCAGACGGTTACCTCCGTGCAGACCGGTACATGAACATTCGCCGATAGCATACAAACGGTTGATGCTGCTCTGTCCGTCCAGATCGACTTTGATACCTCCGCACAGATAATGAGCAGCCGGAGCCACAGGAATATAGTCCTTAGTAATATCAATGCCTAGGCTGAGGCATTTTTTATAAATATTGGGGAAATGTTTTTTGTTTCTTCCGGATCTTTATGCGTCACATCCAGATATACATGATCTTCACCGCGCTGCTTCATTTCGTTATCAATGGCACGTGCTACGATATCACGTGGGGCCAATGACAGGCGTGGATCATATTTTTGCATGAATTCTTCGCCACTTTGATTCTTTAAGACAGCACCGTAACCGCGCATGGCTTCGGTGATGAGGAAACTGGGACGGTCTCCCGGATGGAAGAGGGCGGTGGGATGGAATTGTATAAATTCCATGTCCTTTACTGCTCCTTTGGCACGGTACACCATAGCAATGCCGTCTCCCGTAGCTACTAGTGGATTGGTTGTATTGCGGTATACCGCTTCGCATCCGCCTGTTGCCATTACAGTTACTTTGGACAGGAACGTATCCACTTCTCCTGTTTTCTCATTCAATACGTAAGCACCGAAACATTTGATGCCTGGTGTATGGCGGGTGACGATAATTCCCAAATGATGCTGGGTAATGATTTCTACCGCATAGTGATCTGTAAATATGGTAATATTGGGATGAGCTTTTACCGCTTCTATCAGGCTGGTTTGTATTTCAGCTCCTGTATTGTCTTTGTGGTGCAGGATACGGAACTCGGAATGGCCTCCTTCTTTGTGGAGGTCGAATTCTCCATCCTCTTTTTTATCAAAATCCACTCCCCATTTTATCAGTTCCTGGATTTGTGCAGGTGCTTCTCGCACTACTTTTTCTACAGCCGCGCGGTCACTGATCCAATCGCCGGCAATCATCGTGTCTTCAATGTGTTTCTCGAAATTGTCTACTTTCAAGTTGGTAACAGATGCTATACCTCCCTGAGCAAAATAGGTATTGGCTTCTTCCAGTCCTGCTTTACAAATCAGGGCGACTTTACCTTTGTGAGCTACTTTCAGTGCGAAGCTCATTCCGGCAAGTCCTGAGCCGATAACAAGGAAATCGAATTTTTTAACCATGATAATATGCTTTATGGGTGCAAAGCTACGAAAAACCTTTATTCATTGTACCTTTTGCTCTTGTTTTTACTAATTTTTTTCGTGAAGAATAAACGAAATAGATAATGCAAGTATGAAATTAAAAGTGTAACTTTCTGCATTTTTAAATAGAATAGGATGGAAAACAATAAAGAAATCATTCACGAAAGTGAGGTAAAAGAACTTATAATTGAGTTGAGGGGTGAGAAAGTACTGATAGACCGGGATGTAGCTAAGCTTTATGGCGTAGAAACCAGGGATATAAATAAAGCAGTAAAAAATAATGCAGATAAATTCCCTGAAAATTACTGTTTTAGCTTGCAATTATCTGAAAAACAGGAGCTGGTGGAAAATTTCCACCGGTTAGAAAGTTTGAAGTATTCAACCGTTGTCCCCAAAGCTTTTACAGAGCGAGGATTGTATATGTTGGCTACTATATTAAAAGGTCCGAGAGCTACCGCAACTACTTTTGCCATTATCGAATCATTCTTTAAGTTAAGGACATTAGTACGGAATGTAAATATCATGGCTACCGAGTATGATGAGGAAAAGAGGAAGAGTCTGGTACAACGTAGTGGAGAACTGCTGAATGAACTGCTGACTGATGAGGGTGATATAACAGAAACGGAATCTTCTATCGAATTAAATTTGTATGCTTTGAAGATGAAACGTACAGTAAAGAGGACAAAAAAAGGATAAATTCTCTCATTCTGCGCCGTAATGAGGTCGATAAACGATAAATTTATTATCTTTCGGGCAAATTACAATAAGATGATGAATCGAATTTTTCATGTGAAGATAGCAGGAGGCACTTATCTGTTTCTGATACTGCTGACAGCCGTCATGGTATTTGCTTTCTGGTGTATGAAGGCAATGATAGGATTGGTGGTGGCATTGGGGCTGATCATTACCATTGAACGTATTATCCATTCTACTTATACGCTGACTGCGGATGGAAAGCTGGTGGTGTATTATGGTCGTTTTTATAAAGGGAAGACCATTCCCTTGACTGACATTACGGATGTGGAGCTGAAACGAAGTTCCGGATTCGGTGGAATTATGCCTTCGAAATATGTATTGATACATTATGAGAAGAAAAATTTATTGTCATTGGTTCCTGTAAAGCCGGAAGAATTTATCAATGCGTTGGTGAAGCGGCTGGAGCATAGGATAGAGGAGGAATAATGTTGAAGGTTTTGAACAGATAAAAACTAATTAACCCAAAATAAATACCATGAAATATCAAATTGCAATCATCGGTGGAGGTCCCGCAGGGTATACTGCTGCCGAAGCTGCCGGAAAGGCAGGACTGAGTGTTGTATTGTTCGAAAAAAGAAGTCTGGGCGGTGTCTGCCTGAATGAGGGATGTATTCCTACCAAGACCTTGCTTTATTCGGCTAAAGTATATGATTATGCGAAACATGCTTCAAAGTATGCCGTGAATGTGTCTGAAGCTTCTTTTGATTTAGGAAAGATTGTGGCGCGTAAATCAAAGGTGGTTCGTAAGCTGGTATTGGGAATCAAGGCAAAACTGACTGCGCATCAGGTAAATATAGTAACGGGAGAAGCCACGATTGTAGATAAGAATACCATCCAATGCGGTGGGGAAACCTACGAATGTGAGAATTTGCTGCTGTGTACCGGCAGTGAAACATTTATTCCTCCTATTCCGGGAGTGGAAAACGTGGATTACTGGACGCACCGTGATGCACTGGATAATAAAGAAGTACCTGCTTCATTGACTATTGTCGGCGGTGGAGTGATCGGTATGGAATTTGCTTCTTTCTTCACCAGTTTGGGAGTACAGGTGACTGTGGTCGAAATGTTGGATGAAATCCTGGGTGGCATGGATAAAGAGCTGTCGGCCATGCTCCGGGCTGAATATGCCAAAAAAGGAATCAAGTTCCTGCTCAGTACGAAAGTAGTAGGGGTATCCAAAGGGGAGACCGGTATTACTGTGTCATACGAAAATGCAGATGGAGCAGGAACTGTTACAGCTGATAAGTTATTGATGAGTGTAGGCCGTCGTCCGGTGACAAAAGGTTTCGGACTGGAAAATCTGAATTTGGAATGGACGGAACGCAGATGCATCAAAGTAGATGAACATTTGCAATCTTCTGTCCCCGGTGTCTATGTATGCGGTGATTTGAACGGAGTCTCTTTGTTGGCACATACCGCCGTGCGTGAGGCGGAAGTGGCTGTCCATCATATTACAGGTAAGGAAGATGCGATGAGTTATCGTGCCATACCGGGTGTGGTCTATACAAATCCTGAGATTGCCGGGGTAGGTATGAGCGAGGAAGCTTTGCAGGCCGCAGGTATTCCTTATCGAGCCGTTAAGTTGCCGATGGCTTACTCCGGGCGTTTTGTAGCCGAGAATGAAGGAGTGAACGGTGTCTGCAAAGTTTTGGCAGCCGAAGACGGTACTGTATTGGGAGCGCATATGTTGGGTAATCCTGCTTCCGAGCTGATTGTATTGGCAGGTATGGCTATTGAGGATGGTAAGACCATAGAGGATTGGAAACGATATGTATTCCCTCATCCTACTGTGGGTGAGATATTCAGGGAACTATAATGAAACGAGTTTTATTTTTCTTTTTACTGATTTTATCTATTCACTTCATAAACGCCCAGCCGCTATCTCAGCGGCTGGACGCTTTACTGCATGAGGAAGTTCTGAAAACATCCGAAGTGGGTATTGCCGTATTCGATCTGACCACCGGGAAATCCGTTTACCGTTATCAGGACGAGAAACTATACCGTCCTGCTTCTGTTGAGAAGATAATCACTTCGGTTACCGCCTTGGCGCAACTGGGAGCGGATTATACCATGGATACCGGTCTCCGTTATCGTGGAAAGATAGAAAATGACACGTTGAAAGGCAGTCTGTATCTGATAGGCGGTTTTGATCCGGAATTTATGGACGAGGATCTGGACCGTCTGGTAGATGCGTTGGCAAGTCAAGGCATCCGTTATGTGACAGACACCCTTGCGGCGGATGTTTCCATGACAGACTCGGTTTATTGGGGTTCCGGCTGGTGTTGGGACGATACTCCTTACTCCTTCCAGCCCTATCTTTCCCCTCTCATGCTGAATAGGGGCTGCGTGGATGTATCGGTTTCTCCTGCTCAGAAGGACTCGTTGCCTAAAGTCGTTTGTACGCCGGTTTCCGATTATTATCAGGTTCATAATCACGGGGTGAGCCGTAATCCGCAAGCCGGGAAGCTGAAAATCACCCGCAACTGGCTCAGCAATGGCAATATCATTACCGTTTCCGGAAATGTTTCTTATCCCTATACTGAGAAATTGAATGTATATACTTCCAAAGATTTCTTTTTCCATACCTTTGTCAGCCGTTTGCGCAGCAAAGGAATTGAAGCGCGAACTTGCACGTATGCCGATTGTCCTGTAACGGCCGACAGTATAGTTACGCTTTATACCGTCCGAAGACCACTCAAGGAAGTGTTGGAAAGAGCTTTGAAGAAAAGTGATAACCTGTGCGCCGAATCAATGTTTTATCATTTGGCTGCCAAGCGTTCCCTGCATAAACGGGTGACGGGAGAAGATGGAACCGATGCCATTCACGCCTTTATGAAAACAGCTTTAGGGTTTAACCCGGAGAACTATAAGATAGCGGACGGCAGCGGTGTTTCCGTTTATAATTATATCTCTCCACGTTTACTGTTGGAGTATTTGAAATATGCCTACTATCATCGGGAAATTTTTCTTCCTTTCTATGAGTCCCTGCCCATAGCCGGAGTGGACGGTACTTTACAAAACCGGATGAAGCAGACCAAGGCCCGTGGAAATGTGCATGCAAAAACAGGTTCTGTAACCGGAGTCAGCTCGCTGGCAGGCTATGTAAAAGCTGCTGACGGACATCAACTGGCCTTTGTTATCATCAATCAGAATGTACTGAAATTAAGCCGGGCGCGTGCGTTCCAAGATAAGTTTTGTGATATTTTATCTCGTTGAATTTGAGTTTTTGAATGTTCTGAAACGTATTAAGTAGCAGATTTTGCATATAATAGGACAAAATTTATACCTATTCTGAACGATTTTTGCAGCATCGGAACAAGATTGTTTCGTAACTTTGCCCAAGTCGAAATAATTCGGAATACTATAAAAACATAAAATAGCTGCTTATGAAGACAAATTATGAAATCCGTTATGCCGCGCATCCCGAAGATGCCAAAGGCTATGACACCCAAAGGATACGACGGGATTTCTTAATGGAAAAAGTATTTTCGGACAATGAGGTGAACATGGTTTATTCCATGTATGACCGCATGATTGTAGGAGGAGCCAGACCCGTAGGGGAGGTATTGAAGCTGGAGGCTATCGATCCGTTGAAAGCGCCTTATTTCCTTACCCGCCGTGAAATGGGGATCTTCAATGTGGGCGGTCCCGGTGTGGTCAAAGCCGGAGATGCCGTGTTCGAACTGGATTATAAAGAAGCGCTTTATCTGGGTTCGGGAGACCGGGAAGTGACTTTTGAAAGTAAAGATGTCAAGAACCCTGCCAAATTCTATTTTAACTCTGTTACCGCTCATCGTAACTATCCCGATAAAAAAGTGACCAAGGCAGATGCCATCGTTGCTGAAATGGGTTCATTGGAAGGGTCCAACCATCGTTGCATCAACAAGATGCTGGTCAGTCAGGTATTGCCTACCTGCCAGTTGCAGATGGGAATGACCGAACTGAAACCGGGAAGTGTGTGGAACACCATGCCGGCGCACGTGCACAGCCGCCGTATGGAAGCCTACTTCTATTTCGAAGTGCCCGATGAACACGCTGTTTGCCATTTTATGGGAGAAGTGGATGAAACCCGTCATATATGGATGAAAGGCGATCAGGCAGTCTTGTCTCCCGAATGGTCTATCCATAGTGCGGCGGCAACACACAACTATACCTTTATCTGGGGTATGGGTGGAGAGAATCTGGATTACGGTGATCAGGACTTCTCATTGATTACAGACTTGAAATAAATCATATAACTTCATTAATTTAATAATATAAGTATCATGAATCAGTATTTGAATTTTTCTTTGGAAGGTAAAGTAGCTCTTGTAACAGGCGCTTCTTATGGTATCGGTTTTGCTATTGCATCTGCTTTTGCAGAACAGGGCGCAACCATCTGTTTCAACGACATCAATCAGGAATTGGTGGATAAAGGTCTGGCTTCTTACGCTGAAAAAGGAATCAAGGCACACGGATATGTATGCGATGTTACTGACGAACCTGCCGTACAGGCTATGGTTGCCACTATTGCAAAAGAAGTAGGTACCATCGATATTCTTGTAAACAATGCCGGTATTATCCGTCGCGTTCCGATGCACGAGATGGAAGCTGCCGATTTCCGCCGTGTTATTGATATTGACTTGAATGCTCCGTTCATTGTTTCTAAAGCGGTTTTGCCTGCGATGATGGAAAAAGGACACGGAAAAATCATCAATATCTGCTCTATGATGTCTGAGTTGGGTCGTGAAACCGTTTCTGCATACGCTGCCGCTAAAGGTGGTTTGAAGATGTTGACCCGTAACATCTGTTCTGAATACGGAGAATACAACATTCAGTGTAATGGTATCGGTCCGGGCTATATCGCTACTCCGCAAACAGCTCCGTTACGTGAAATCCAGCCCGATGGAAGTCGTCATCCGTTTGATACATTCATCTGTGCCAAGACTCCGGCCGGCCGTTGGTTGGATCCGCAGGAATTGACCGGTCCTGCCGTATTCCTTGCATCTGAAGCATCTAATGCCGTCAATGGCCATATTCTCTATGTAGATGGCGGTATTCTGGCCTACATTGGTAAGCAGCCTAAATAATTAGTAGATATAAATAGAAAGAATCTGCTTGTGTCTTTGTTGATACTTGCAGATTCTTTGTATTTTTGTCTTTCAGTTCGACAAACAATAAATAGTATGAAAAAAATCTTTTTAGCAGTCGCAACGGCGTTAGCTATGTTTTCCTGTTCGCAAAAGGAGCCGGTGACTGTCACTATAACCAATCCGCTTTCCATTGACAGAAATGGGGAAATGGTGGAAATCTCTATGGCTGAAATAACAGGCAAACTACAATTACCCGATACGGCACAGGTTATCGTATTGGACGAGAACGGGCTTGAAGTACCTTATCAGATAACATACGATGATATGCTTATCTTTCCTGCTTCGGTGAAAGGGGATGCCTCGGCTGTTTATACAATTGCAGAAGGAACTCCGCAGCCGGTGGATGTGGTTGCTTGCGGGCGTCAATATCCCGAACGTTTGGATGATGTGGCATGGGAGAATGACCGTGCCGCTTATCGTGCATACGGTCCTGCTTTGCAGGAGAAGGGCGAGCGTGCCTTTGGTTATGATATCTGGACTAAAAGTGTGTCCGAACCGGTAGTGGAGGATCGTTATGACGGTGACTTGAACCGGGGTATTTCTTATCATGTAGATCATGGAAACGGAATGGACTGCTATGCAGTGGGCCCGACTCTGGGTGGAGGAACAGCTGCTTTATTCCCTGATAGTACCATTGTTTATCCCTATTGTTACAAGGATTGTGAAATCTTGGATAACGGTCCGCTCCGATTCACAGCTAAGTTGGTCTATAATCCGTTGGTTGTAAAAGGGGATTCAAGTGTGATAGAAACGCGTATCATTTCTTTGGACAAGGGGTCGCAGTTGAACAAGACTGTGGTTTCTTTTGACAATTTGCAGGAAATCACTCCGGTGGTGACCGGCATTGTATTGCACAAACAGAATCCTATGGGATATAGTTTTGATGCAGACGCAGGCTATATAGCTTATGCAGACTCTACGGAGAATGCTGCCAATAACAATGGAGTGATTTACATAGGAGCCGTATTCCCGGCTACCGTCAAAGGAGCGTTTGCCCAAGTGTTCTCCGAAAAGGAACGGAAGGAACGTGGGGATGCTTTGGGCCATGTGTTGGCGGTTAATGATTATGAACCGGGAGCCGAGTATATTTATTATTGGGGATCAGGCTGGAGCAAATATGGTTTCGAAGCCGATACCGATTGGAATAAATATTTGGAAGAATATGCCCGGAAGATACGTAATCCATTGGCAGTTGCCATAAAATAATACATATACAAGAGGGTATGCGTATACGCCACGAAAAAAACAAGGTATTTGGCTTTATCAGTCAAATACCTTGAATTCATAGCCTTGTTCCAACAGCCATTCTATGGCCCGGGGCAAGGCGTATTTCATGTTTTTCTCTGCCTTGATGGAGTCATGGAAAGTAATGATGGAGCCATTCCTCACATAATGTTTTACCTTCCTCAGTACCTGTCTTCCATTCAGCTTGTTGCTATAGTCACGGGTAACCAAGTCCCACATTACAATCTGGTATTTATGCCGCAGCACCATGTACTGCATCCAGCGCATGTGGCCATGTGGCGGACGGAACAGGTTGGTATGGATCAGCTCGTTTGCTTTGTCCGTATTGGCCAGATAGTTCTTGCTTCGGTATTCGAATCCCCGGATATGGTTAAAAGTATGATTTCCCAAACGATGTCCCCGTTCTACAATCATCTGGAATTCCTTGGGATGCTTGCGCACATTGTCGCCCACCAAAAAGAAGGTAGCCTTGATATTGTACTTGTCTAATAAATCGAGTACCCACGGTGTGATTTCGGGAATCGGCCCGTCATCGAAAGTCAGATAGACCGCTTTTTCATTCTTGTCCATTCGCCAGAAGGCGCGTGGATAAAGCCAGCGGAGTATCAGCGGGGGTTGTTCTATAAACATGAATGTGTGTGCTTTTGTTGGTTATACAAATATAAAGGTGTGGATTCACCGCAGAATCCACACCTTTTATTTACTTTCTGCCTGCTCCGCCGCCTACACGTTTGTTGAACACCTCATAGAGGTCTTCAAACTTCTTGGCATAGTGGCTTGCCATATCTGATTTTTTCTGTTGTTCACCTTCACCTTGTACACCGCCGGCAGCATTTGCGCGGGCAAGGCTCTTGTTGATCTCATCCAGAATATAGAAATAGCGCAGACAGTCCTCGTATGAACCTTGCAGGCGTTGGTCATCCAGACTCAGGTACCAGGTGATGTATTCCACCGATTTGTTTGCCAGATCATTCAGAATGGCTTCTCCCTTTTCTTTTTCACCTAACGCCAGATAATCGTCGGCCATTTCTTTTGAACTGCTCATGATGTAATCGTGGGGCACGGTGGTGCTTGGGATTACTTCCGAACAGTAGTCAAGGGCTTTCAACGCCTTGTCTTTCTTGCCTTCTTTTATCAACTGGGTAGCCAGCTGTATAAACATACGGCGGTGGGTCTGGCACATACGCATCACAGTCTCGTCGATATAGATATCCGGGTTGTTGATTCCTCCGAACTTGAACTTGTTCATCAGGTTATCGTACATTTTCTCGCTGTCGATGCGTGCGTTCAGCCGGGTGGTGTTGAACGGGGTGATGCGGTAGGCAAGACCTTCCTGCATGAAGTTGTTGCCCAAATTCAGATGATTGTCGCTACCCACCGTAATAGCCATGTACAACGGACGTTCCCAGTTGGTATTTGCCAGCATCTCAAGCATCATCAGCTCGCTCTTGTACAGCATACGTTTGCCTTTCAGGGAGATACTCATGTAATCGGGGATTTCACCATGCAGGGAGTCGGGAATCATCATGCCCGAGCGTTTCACTGCCTCCTTGTCCAGCTTGATGACGATGCTGTCCGTCGGTATCAGCTGTAAACCTTCTTTGGGTGAGCGTACCCAGTATTTCAGAATATTTTTCAATTCATACGGGTTGTCTCCGAATTCCTTGGCGGCTTCTTCCGGGTTCTGCTTGTAGAAGTTATTGATGCTTTCCATCACTTCCGGACGTACAGCCACTCCTTCATTATGCCCCTGTACATATTCCAGACGGCTCCATTCGATAGGCACTGCCGGAGAGTCGTATGCCTGACGCTTCATTTGGTCGATGTACCAGTCCGTTTGCAGGTAACTCAGGTTACATACGCGTACATCGGTACGGAAACCTTCCGTTTCCTGGTTGTACCACAAGGGGAAAGTATCGTTGTCACCATTGGTAAAGATAATCGGGTTACCTTCTTCCTGTACGGTGCTCAGGTAGTTTTGTCCGAAGTCGCGTGCCACATAACGGTTGCTGCGGTCGTGGTCGTCCCACGTCTGGCTCACCATTTGGATGGGTACGAACAGACAAACTACAGTTGCAATGACGGAAGCCGGTTTCTCACCCAGTTTGCCTTGCAGCCATTGGGCAATACCCGCCACACCCATGCCTATCCAGATGGCAAATGCATAGAACGAACCTGCGTATGCATAGTCACGTTCGCGGGGCTGCATCGGGGTCTGGTTCAAATAAAGCACGATGGCCAGACCGGTCATGAAGAACAGGAAGAATACGATCCAGAATTGCTGGATACCTACCGGTTCTTCTATCTCTTCCCCATTCGGAGTCGTGATACGTTTTGTCTTGTAAGCCTGCCAGAACAGACCGATAAGTCCCAAAATCAACGGCAGGCAATAGAATACATTGTGCCCTTTGTTGTTTTTCAGGTCGGAGGGGAGCAGGCTTTGGTCGCCCACCAGGAACTTGTCCACAAACGGTATTCCGGTAATCCAGTTGCCATGTTCTATTTCACCCTGTCCCTGTATGTCATTCTGGCGTCCGGCAAAGTTCCACATGAAATATCTCCAGTACATGTAGTTCAACTGGTAGATAAAGAAGAACTTGATGTTATCCCATTGGGTCGGGACTTTCACCATCACCATCTGTCCGCACTGGTCGTAAGGAACCTGCACGCCTTTGATGCCGCCCAGCCAGTCTTCGTAGGCCTGTGCGTGTGCATCGCTGTACATGCGCGGGAAGAGCATATTTTGTGCATACTTGTAATCGGTCTTATGACGCACTACTTCGTAGCTGTCCTTTTCATCGGGAGTCGCTTTCTCCTTCCGTTGATACACGGGAGCGCCTTCCGTCACATCATATACACATCCTCCGTCCACTTCTTTCAGTGCCGGTTTGGAGGCGTATGTCTGTCCGTAGAACAAAGGACGGGTTCCATATTGCTCGCGGCCCAGGTATTCTCCTAAAGTGAAGATGTCTTCCGGAGAGTTCTGGTCCATCGGAGTATTGGCGGTAGAGCGGATCACAATCAAGGCGTATGAGGAGTATCCTACCATAATCATCATGATGCACAGCAAAGAGGTGTTTAAAGTACGTGCGCTAATCTGATATTTCTTGTTCAAATCAGCAAACAGATAAACGCCCAAGATTCCTAGTATGATAATACCTATCAAGGCGCTGCTCCATCCGTAGCCATAGAAGGGGATGCCCAGCATGGCGATAGTTACCATGAAGGAGATATTCATGCGTTTGCGGCTCTTTTCCGTATAGCTTTCGTAAACACCCCAGATAATGGATGCGGCGAGTAGAATGATGTAGACTATCAGACCGCTGTTGAAAGGCATACCGAAACTGTTGACGAACAGCAGTTCGAACCATCCTCCCACTTTTACTACGCCCGGCACGATACCGTACAGCACTGCTGCAACCAACACCATGGAGCCTGTAAGTGCCAACAGACTGCCTTTGAGGTTGGCATCGGGATTCTTTTTATAATAGTACACCAGTACAATGGCCGGAATACACAATAAGTTCAGCAAGTGCACACCGATGGAAAGTCCGGTCAGGTAAGCAATCAGAACCAGCCAGCGGTCGCTGTGAGGCTCGTTGGCAACGGATTCCCATTTTAGAATCAACCAGAATACGACTGCGGTGAAGAGGCTGGAGTAAGCGTATACCTCGCCTTCTACGGCACTGAACCAGAAGGTGTCGCTCCATGTATAAGCCAAGGCTCCCACCAGTCCTGACCCCATAATGGTAATGAGTTTGCCCAAGGTCATCTCCTTGTCATCGGGGCATATCAGTTTTTTCACCAGATGGGTTATACTCCAGAAAAGGAACAGGATACAAGCCGCACTCATCAGGGCGCTCATGGTATTGACCATTCTGGCTACTTGACTGGGGTCGCTTGTAAATTGGCTGAATAAGTTGGCGGTAAGCATAAAGAAGGGTGCACCGGGCGGGTGGCCTACCTCTAATTTATAGCCGGTGGTGATGAACTCCGGACAATCCCAGAAACTGGCTGTCGGTTCTATAGTCATACAGTAAGTAAAAGCTGCGATGACAAAAGCTAACCAACCTACCAGGTTGTTGACTAATTTGTACTGTTTCATGAATATATTATTGTTTCGTTAACGTTCAATGGGCGCAAAGATACGAAAGAAAGTTGGAATAGGGAGGCAATGGTCTGTTATTTAGTGTTATCCTTAGGGAATGCGGCAGAAAATGTTTCTTTCAGTCCTTAACGGAATTTCTATGTTTTATTGCTGGTTTGTATACTGTGTTCTGAAATTTCAGTTTGTACAGATGAAGGAAACCTTTGGATTCCTAACCTTTTTCTACTCTATGGTTAAGCTTGATTGATGGTTAGGTTAAGGTCTTTTATACGGTAAACCAGTATAGACCGCTACAGTGGACTGTACAGTCTGCTATGGTAGTCCGTACGGTCTGTTGCAGTGGACTGTACGGAGCACTGCCGGCGACTGTAGAAGTCTGCCGTAAGAAAATGCTTAATGATAAGGTGGATAGGGCTTAACCTGCCGCATGAAAAGGCTTAGGTCACGATAATCGGATTTATTCGTCGTGATGATGGCATTTCAAGATGCGGTGAGGGAAGTTTCCATGTCCTAACAGTTCGATGGGGCATCCGAAATGCTCTTCCAGCCATTCGGTGGGTACTTCCGTATCGGGATGATAATCCAGCGTTTCGTTGACGCACGCTATGGTTTTTACATTTTGCAGCACAGTGCCTATGTCATGGCTTACCAGGATGATGGCCCGTTCCTTGTTGATTTCTTCCAGCAGGGAGTAGAGTTTGGCCTCAAACCGTTTGTCAATGTAGGTATTGGGTTCGTCCAGAATGACAACCTCAGGGTTTGAAACCAAGGCGCGTCCCAAGAGCGCGCGTTGCAGTTGTCCTCCGCTCAGTTCGCCGATGGCACGGCTTTCCAAACCTTCCAGACCCATGCGGGCAATAATCCGGCTCACCAGTTCGCGCTGTTCGGGGGTGTAGCGGTGGAACAGGGATTTCTGTTTGTTGAGCCCCGATAATACCACCTCATATACGGAGATGGGGAATTTCTTGTCAATACTGTTGTATTGTGGTAAGTATCCCATGGCTATTTCGGGTACTTCCTTTTCGTTCTTATAGAAACGGACACTGCCCGAAGCGGGCTTCAGTAACCCTAGTATGATCTTGATCAGTGTGGTTTTTCCGCCACCATTGGGACCGATTACACCAAGGAAGTCACGTTCATATACCGTGAGATTGACGTGACTCAGTACTGTCTTCTCATCGTAAGAAGCGGAAATATCTGTAAGTTGTATAATGGGATTCGTCATAAGGCTCTGTTATTTGGCAAGTGCATTTGCTACATTGATCATCTCTTCCCGCCATTCATAACTTAGCGGATTAATGGGAACAACGGTGACTCCCAGTTCATCTGCTATCAGCCGGGCATTGCGGGTATCGAATTCCTGTTGGACAAAAATAACCCGGGCATTGTCCCGGCGGCAGGTTTCTATCAGTTCTTTCAGATGGGCGGGTGAGGGTTCCTTTCCTCCTTCTTCTATGCTGATTTGCTTTAATCCGTAGTCCCTAGCAAAATAACTGAGTGCCGGATGATAGATAAGGAAAGTGGTATCGGCATTCTGTAGCCGGTCACGAACGTCCGTATCTGTCTGTGCGATAATTTGTTGCAGACTGTCCAGCCGATGCTTGAAATAAGGTTCGTTTGCACTGTCCAGTTCACTCAGGGCGGAGTAGATATTACGGGCGATTACTGAGGCATTGCGTGCGGAGTTCCATATATGAGGTTCTATACCCCCTTCGTGATGATGGTCACCGTGGTTGTGTCCTGTTTCGTGTATGACGTCTATTCCTTTTGAGGTATCGAATACTTTCAGATGAGGGGCATTCGTGGTCAGTTTATCCATCCAGGCTTGTTCGAAACCGATATAGCCGATGCGCAGGTAGGCGGTGCTTTTATCCAGATTGACCAGTTGTTGGGGGGTAGGGTCGTAGGTTTCGGGGCTGCTTCCTTTCGGAACCATGCTGACTATCTTGAATTTATCGCCTGCAATGGTTTCTGTGAAATAGCGCAAGGGTTCCAGGGTGACAGTCAGGGTCGGTTTTGTGGAAGTGGACTGTTTACTGTCACAGGCGGTAAACAGGCACACTATCAGTACCATGCAGCACGAACAAAGGATACTTTTGCCGGGATGCAATGGGGAAAATATGTGATGTCTGGTTCTCATGAATGTTATCTTTTCTGTTTAACAACAACAAATATACGCAAATTGCTCATTAATCGGGTACAAATACTCCCCAAATTGCTCAATTGATAAGCAATTTCAGTCTGGTTAGAGCTTTTCATACGGCTATTCTGTGGCTGTATGAGAAGCCTTGGTTTCAGGTAAGAGATTCTATATGGCATTCTATGTACTCTTTATCGTTCTCTATAAATATGCGCTTTATATTGGGTGGGAAGTGTCTTGTCGTTTGTCAATCTTTTTAAGATGCCATATAAGGCTCTTGTATTCGTGAAGAATAAGATTTGTAAAAAAATCCTTTCAATCTTTGTTCATGTATTTATCTTACTATATGTTAAGAGAAGGAATAGGAACTGATTGTGGATGATTGAAAATCAATGGGTTATTGTATGTATGGAAGATGAAAAAAGTATAAATCTCTTAGTAAGAGATCGACATTTCACGTGCAAAAATAAGGAAAGTTTTGATAACTAGTACACTTTTCGCGGAAAAAATATGGAATATTGTGAAAAAAAGTTTTTCTTCTGGTTCTACCGGCTCTGATTTAATCTTGTATCTGTATAGTTAATATTTTGATTTAAAGCCTGTTATCGTCTGTTTGTAGATCTCTTACTAAGAGATCTGCATAAAAGGCCAATAAGAACGAATAACGAGTTTAGATGGAATACCTGTTTCTGAGACGTAAAAAGACGAGCAGCACTTCTGTAAGGCAGAAGACATTGCTCTATCGTGCCGCCGGTCGCGAATGGACAGCGCGGTTCTCGTCACTGTCGGATGTCCGTCCGGCAGACAGCCTTATATATAAAGGTATATTGTATCAGTTGGAGATACGCCGGGCGTTCCTCGATTCCTCTCTTTCGCTGAAGACACTGAGTGCGATGCTGGAGACAAACCAGACTTACCTGAGCAATGCGGTGAACCGCTAACTTCGGTTGTCATCTGAAGGAGTTGCTTAACCGCTACCGGGTGGAATACGCTAAGGAGCTGCTTCGCAACGGCGGTTGTCCGCTGGGCGAGGTTCCGTCACGGAGCGGTTTCGGTTCGAAGAGTCCTTTCTATCTGGCTTTCGTCCGTCAGACGGGTATGACTCCGAAACGGTATGCGGCGCGCGAGAGGAACCTGGTGAACTTGGAAATAGAGAATGAAGTCCTTTTATAACAGTATATGTATAACCAATTTTTAGTTTTTTAAATTTATAAATTTAAAGTTTTAATTATGAACAAAAAGTTTTTAAGTGCAGTTCTGTTCGGAGCCTTGATGGTTTCGTCAACAGGAACATTTGTGTCTTGTAAAGACTATGATGATGACATTGACCGCATCGACAAGGAACTGGTCGATATCAAGTCGGCTCTTTCAGCTTTACAGGCAAAAGTTGATGCTGGTAAGTATGTTACCAACGTAGTGAAGAACGGTGACGGTATCACTGTAACCTGGAGTGACAATTCTACAAGTACCATTGAAACTATCAAAGGTGACAAAGGTGAAGACGGTAAGAATGGTACAGTTGTGACCATCATTGACGGTTACTGGGCATTTGACGGTGTGAAATCTGAATATCCTGCAAAAGGAGATAAGGGTGACAAGGGTGACCAGGGCGAACCGGGTGATGCTGCCGCTGCCGGACATGATGCCAAAGTGAACGAGGAAACCGGTTATTGGCAGGTATGGGATGCTGAAAAAGGTGCATACGTGGATACCAAATACATTGCCGGTGGTCTGAGAGTGGTTGAAGTTGCCGGTGGTTACAACTTCACTGTAACAGAAGCAAACGGTGAGCCGAAGACTATCTTTATTCCGAACAGTGCAGACTTGGTAAGTATTCAGGATGCAAGAGATAGTCAGGCTCCTTATGGTGGTTATGATATTTTTTATGGTCTGGTCAATGCGGATGTAGACTGGAACGGTCACAAAGCTGTCAATGGAAAAATGCAGGCTGGTATGTATCCCGTACTGGATCGCGATATAGAGATCATGTTGAATCCTACAGGTGTTGACGGTACTGCATATAACTTTGATTTTACAGATTCTGATAATAAGAAACCTTGGGGATTGGAACTTGCTGAAATACAGCCGTATGCAGGAGGTAAGCTGACCAGAGCTGCTTCTTCTGAAGGCGGCATTTGGGTATTGCCCCGTCATATCGAACGTGTTCCGTTGGAAGCTTTAAATGAAAGAGCAGACTATATCACTCAGTTTAAGGCTAATGACGGTTCTAATTATGCTTTCGCTCTGAATGCAGCTTCTAAGGGAGATCCTTCAAAGGTGATTAAGTCTCAGTATATCTATTCTTTTGATCCGACTAACATTGGAAACCTGAAAGCTGACGGATTTGCTTATTCTGTATTACTTGATAAGTACAATTATGTTTGGAATCAATGGCATAAACCTAATTTTGAAGCATGGCAGAATGGTCAGTTGGCTGTAGGGAATCAATATGTTAAGTTGTCACAGGTTGTTTATGACTACAGACTGGATATCAACACAGACAAGATGACCAAAGTTAATATCGAGAAATATGGTTTGAAAGTTAGTGATGACCACTATACATTTGCTGCACTTAAAGAAGCTGCTGTAGATAATAAAGTTTCTTTCAAATTGACATATATCCTTGTCAATGGTAGTAAAAAAACTGTGGATTTTGATGTAATCATCACCAACAAGGACCTTGTAATTGAAAACAAAGCAATTGGTTCTATCAATAGGGCATTTGATGCTAAGAAACTAGCTGCAGGTCAGACTATTCAGACATTGGACGGCCACTTTGTATATGCAGACAAGATTGACTTCAATGTAGAAGAAGTGCTTGGCGGAAATTATGACGAATGGATCGATGCAATGTATCAGAACTTGAGGGGAATTTCTTCTAATGTAGACAGAGCACGAATCTTGAAGCATTGGACTTCTATTGTAGGTGGAGATCCTATCAACAATGATGCTGAATATAATAATGCATTGATTAGCAACTTAATGTATTTCGACTATGTGGATGCAGCTGGTAAGTCTTGCGTTTACAATGTTCCTGATGTGACTAATGATGCTAATCTCTTGTCAAGATTGGCTGCCATCAAGTCGTTGAAGGTTTACTTCATTGCTGGTACTTATGGACCTGCAACAAGCTGGAATGTTATGCAGAAAGCCGTTAAAGCTCCGTATTATACAATTGATGGAACTCAGAATTGGTCTACCTCTACCAATGGCTTTGCAATTCCTTTGAATAACGCATTCCGTGTAGAAGTAGGTATGGGTAAGGAAGATGCAGTAGTTGGTGCATTCAACTTCACATTCCAGTTGACTCAGCCGGCTTTGACTATTACTCATGAAAACGACAAGTTCTCTGTATGGTCAGAAGACAATAATGGTTATGAAACTTTGACTTCTTATGGTGCTTATGCAAATAACAAAATGTATTTGCCGATGTATGAAGCTTTCAAAGCTTGGACAACTGAATATACTGTGTATGATGCTAATGCTGAGTATTATAATGTAAGCCAGAATACAGTTGCTGATGTAACCCTATTGGGTAAAGGTCAAAATGTTGTTGGAAAATTTGATTCCGACTTGAAGTACTCTACAACTTGGAATGCATGGAATACTTATGTAAATGATGCACGTGTTACTTATGATGTAAATGGTAAACAAGTTGAACGCAAAGTAGTTGTTGAACCTATATTCCATCATTTCGGTGTATATCCGGAAGATCAGGTTAAAGACTTCGATCTGGTATTCGCTAGCTTGCTGAACCACTCAAGTCTAAAGATGGTTGAAGGTAAGGAAACTATGATAACCAAGACTGGAACTCATGAGGTGTTCATTTCTAATAGTGAACTGAACCTCACAACTCCGATGAATGGTAAATTCTTCCTGTTCGATGGAATTGATGCTAACGAAAAAGTTGTTAAGCGTGCGACTTTGAATGAACAAAGCTTCAATGAAGAACAACGCCCGTTCATGCTTGTTTCCAATGTAACAAACATAGCGAACTTTACAGCTAAAGCTAAGAATGGTTCTACGACTTATCAATTCCAAGCTGCTACAGCAAGTTGGACAATTGATCCTCAAACAGGAAAGGTAGATTATGCTATCGGTACACCTGATGCAACTAAGATCAAGGTATATACAATTGATGCCGTTGCTAAGCGTCAAGCTGTTACAGGTGAAGTTTTAGATCCGACTAAGACAATGGTAGGTGGTCATACAGGTGGTATGGTAATTCAGTTACCGAAAGCTGTAGCAGATCAGGAAGAAGTAGAAATTACTTTGACTATCAGCGATGACCTTGGATTTAAGAAAGACTTGAAATTCGTTGTTAAGAAGATTCAATAAGCGGATAAGTCAAAAAAACTGCTTCCCTCTCGTGGGGGAGCGGTTCCTTCTAAACAAATGAATTTATCAGGAAACGATACAATCCCAATTCGGATAAAGTTCATTTTTTCAGCAAGATAAGACTTTCTCCGACAGGAGAATCTTATATAATAAAAACTTTAGATTTATAAAACAGAATCTCTGGCTTGTGACAAGCCGGAGATTTTTTATGTATATAACGGCAATCATCTCAGCGTGGAGAAAGAATATGAAGAATCTATGACGGATTCAGCGATGAATGTTTCATGGTAATTCGCTGATAAATATGCAGTTATGCGTATATGACGGATTTGAAGGATTTTACAACGGTTTTACTGTTTTAGGTGAAACTTGACCATTCATCAGTTTCGGTCCTAGAAGTTTAATCAGACTTGGTTGCCCGCAGTATCTCGCGTTTTCCCCCCGGAGGGCCGGGAAGGCGTTCTACTGTGAATCCGGCTGTTTGCAGCATCCTTCTTACCACCCCTTTGGCACAGTAAGTTGTCAGGATACCTCCTTCATTCAATACCTTGTATAAAGTATCGAAAAGAGATTGTTCCCACATTTCGGGTTGTTTTTCGGGAGCGAAGGCATCAAAGTAGATGATATCGTATAAGGGAACGGCGGGACGGCTGCCTTCCTCCGGGTTGAAAAGCCGGGTAAAATCATCTTCAATTTTATGTAATGTGAACCAAGGGGATACCTCTGTTTCTGTGTTCCAGGGCGCCCGGTGAATGGCGTAATAATCCTCCTCATGCTGTTTGCCGATCAGGCGGGGGTAGTCCAGTTGCTTCAAGGTTTCTTCGGCTAACGGATAGCGTTCGATACCGGTATAATGTACTTTCCGTCGGGTCTCTTCTGCTGAAAGCAGTGTCAGAAAGGCATTCAGCCCTGTTCCTAGTCCTATCTCCAGAATGTGGGGCTCGGAAACGGGAGAATGCTTTAATCCCATTTCGATAAAAATATGTTGTGACTCCGTCAGTGCCCCTTTCACCGAATGATAATGTTCGTCCAGTTCGGGTACATAGAGGGTATAACTTCCATCTGCTGTTTGTTCCAGTTTCATAATTTTAATGCATTAAAGCGGAGGCTTCCAATACTCCCCATACCAATAAGGCGTAGCGGAGTATCTTTCCGATGGTCATAGCGAGAATGACAATCCATATATTGGCACGCATCATGCCCAATACAATGGATATGGCACTTCCCAAAATAGGGATAAAGGCGAAGAAAGCCATCCAGGCACCCCGTCCGTGTACAAACCGCTCCGCACGGTCCATCTTCTCTTTTTTTACATGAAAATATTTCTCGATCCATTCCATATTGCCCAGATGTCCCATCCAGTAGCAGGTCATGCCTCCGGCAACATTGCCGGCGGTGGCGGCGGTTATACTGATCACCGGGTCTAAGCCCAACGGACCTACACAGGCTGCCAATACGGCCTCCGAACTGAAGGGGAGAACACTTCCGGCTATAAAAGAGCCTAGAAAAAGACCCCAATATCCCCAGTCGATCAGGAATTGAAGAATTGCATCCATAAATTGTATATAGTTAGAACTATTAATAGAACAAATGTAATGATGAAAAAGATGCCGGTAAAGCGGTTGTGGGTTAAAGTAAATAAATGTCCTGTTAAAATGGATCCTACAATGACCTGCATCTGCAACAGGATGTCGAAATGCTGTGGCTGTAAGATACCCAGTAAATAAATCCAGGCTTCAACGGCGATCAGGAAAAAAAGGAATATACGCGTGCGTACCTTGTCTAAATAAGAAACATGGAAATAATGCACGCTGCTGACCAGTGATATCAAGGTGATGATTCCACAGGATATGATTCTGTCCATCCCTAATGTCCCATAACTGATGGGTTGAAAATGAATAAGCTCCTGTAAAGGGTGATAGAAGAGATTCATTTTGTCGTAATAGAACGCATAGCCGAAAAAGAGCCAGTAGGGCACACAGAGTCCTGTAAGTCCGGCAAAGAAACTTTTGAGTGACAGGGATCTGAAACTGATCATCCCCAAATAGAACAGAGGTACAAAGTAAAGCAACTGTGGAAACAACAGGCTTCCCAGTCCGATGAAAAAGAAAGCGTGGAATATACTTCCCGCCGGATAGGGAGATTCGTAGCTGCTGAATAATTGGGAAATAGCGATCAGAAAAGTGAGTGGCGCAAAAACGGCATACTGGAAGGAATGCAGAAACAGGCAGGCCGTGGACAGGAATACGTAAAAGCTGACATGCAAGGTACTGCGTGTCCGTATCAGCGTGAAGGCGGTATTTATCTCGATCAGCAGATAGGCAGTCAAAGCACAGACCAGCAAATTGATTACATCCTGCCATTCATTGCCCGTGATGATCCGGAGAAGCAGGCATATAAGGATGGCAACAGGGAAGGTGAATCTTCCCTTTGCCATATCTATTTGGAATTTGTCATAGCCTGCCATGGGGTGATAGTCCGCTGATTACAGGTCGAATCCAATATCTGAACGGAAATATTTCTTGTCGAAATTGATTTTCTTCGCATTGGCGAATGATTGTGCCAAGGCTTCTTCTTTATTGGCACCGTAGGAGCTGACTGCAATGACACGTCCGCCGCTAGTGACTACCTGTCCGTCTTTCAGTGCTGTTCCTGCATGGAATACAATGCTGTTTTCAATTTCTTCTACTCCGCTGATGGCAAATCCCTTGTCATAATGTTCCGGATATCCGCCGGATACCAGCATGACGCATACTGCCGAACGGGGGTCTATCTCCAGGACTTTTTCATTCAGATTGCCTGTTGCCACTCCTTCAAGCAGTTCCACCAAGTCACTCTTGATGCGCAGCATGACACTTTCCGTTTCCGGGTCGCCCATGCGTACATTGTATTCAATGACCATCGGTTCGCCTTTTACATTAATCAGACCGAAGAAGATAAAGCCTTTATAGTCGATGCCTTCTGCTGCCAGTCCTTCTACTGTGGGGCGGATGATACGTTCTTCCACTTTTTCCATCCATGCTTTGTCGGCAAACGGAACAGGAGATACACTACCCATACCACCGGTGTTCAGCCCTTTGTCGCCTTCGCCGATGCGTTTGTAGTCTTTTGCTTCGGGCAGAATCTTGTAGTTCTTTCCATCGGTCAGAACGAATACGGAACATTCTATACCGCTCAGGAATTCTTCAATCACTACGGTGGCGGAAGCGTCACCGAACATTCCGCTCAGCATTTCTTTCAATTCTTTCTTGGCTTCTTCCAGGGTGGGCAGAATCAGTACGCCTTTTCCGGCGCAAAGACCGTCGGCTTTCAGTACGTATGGAGCTTCCAATGTTTCCAGAAAGGCTAATCCTTCTTCCAGATTTGCGGCAGTGATACTTTTGTAACCGGCTGTCGGGATATTATGGCGTTGCATGAAGCCTTTGGCGAACTCCTTGCTGCCTTCCAGTACCGCACCCGCTTTTGAAGGCCCGATAACAGGAATGTTTTTCAGCGCTTCATCTTTTTTGAAATAGTCATAGATTCCTTTGACTAACGGGTCTTCGGGACCTACCACTACCATATCTATATTATTCTTTACTACAAACTCTCTGATTGCTGTAAAGTCATCTGCTTTAATCGCTACATTCTCGCCTACATTACTTGTGCCGGCATTTCCCGGAGCGATATAGAGTTTCTCGATTTTGGGACTTTGAGCAATCTTCCATGCCAGGGCGTGTTCACGTCCGCCTGAGCCTAATAGCAACAGTTTCATAATCTTATCTTTTGTTTATTTTAAGTGGTCTTCAAAATAGCGTGTAATGCGTTCATACAAGTGCACACGGTCGCGTCCGAACATATTATGACCGTCACCCGGATACATAAAGAAATCGGGTTGGGTTCCGGCATCAATGCAGGCACGGAGGAAACTGATGCTGTGCTGAGGGACACAAGTGGGGTCATTGGCGCCAATGATCACTTCCAGACGTCCTTTCAGGTTTCCGGCTCTCAGCTTCAGGTTGGCGTTCTTGTAGCCTTCGGGGTTGGTTTGCGGAGTATCCATGTAGCGTTCGCCGTACATTACTTCGTAGTAAGCCCAGTCGATGACAGGACCGCCGGCTACTCCTACTTTGAATAGTTCGGGGTAAGTCAGCATCAAGTTGGTGGTCATGAAACCACCGAAGCTCCAACCATGTACGCCAATGCGGTTATTGTCCACATAACCCAATGATTTTAAGAAATCCACTCCTTTTACCTGGTCTTTCATCTCTTCGGTTCCCAATTGGCGGAACGTACAGTTCTCAAATTCCAGTCCCCGGTTGTCACTGCCCCGGTTGTCAACGGTCAGCATGACGTAACCCAGTTGTGCCATGTAAATATCCCATCCGCGGGCGTCATAGTTGCGGTTGTTGTGGATTAGTTGGGCATGTGGTCCGCCATACACGTAGACTACGGCCGGGTATTTTTTGTTGGGGTCAAAATTCACCGGCTTTATCAGGCGGTAGTATAAGTCGGTCTTGCCGTCGGCTGCCTTGAGGGTACCGACAGTGATTTCGGGCATATTGTATGCTTCCAACGGATTGGTGGCGGTCAACAGGCTGATAGTCTTTCCCTTTCCGGAAGTGGGAACGATCTCGATATTCCGGGGAATGGTGAAAGAAGTATAATTGTCTATCACATAGTTGCCGTTACCGGACAGTTGTACATGATGCATACCGTCTTTATTGCCGATGAGGCGGCGTTTGCCTGTCTTTACATTCACAGCGTATGCGTTGCTCTGCAAAGGGGAAACCTCTGTGCTCATGATGATGACTTCCTTGGTCTTTTCATTGAATCCGAGGATGTTTTGTACTACCCAGTTGCCTTGGGTAAGCTGTCTGGTCTTGTAGCTTTCCCGGTAAGAACCTCCGGCCGCGGCTCCATGTGATTCCGGATATACGGAAGTCTTGGTGTCCATCAGGTAAAGATGGTTGTAGCCGTCGCGCTGGCTCTGATAGATAAACTTCGTGTGGTCCCATGGCAGAAAGACGATGGGATGTTGGGGTTCTACATATTTAGTATGCTCCTCTTCGTAAAGGGGGTTATTTTTCAGTGGCTCTCCTGTTTCCGCGTCATAGCAGCATAGCAGGGCATGGTTCTGGTCACGGTTCAGTTCAATGACATAAACGCTTTTCTCGTCAGGACTCCAGCTGATATTGGTGAAATAACGGTCGGTAGGGTCTCCGGCTTTCAGATAAACTGTTTTTTGGGTCTCCGGATTGTAGATGCCGACAGTCACTTTGTGGCTGGTCATTCCTGCCATCGGATACTTGTCCGGCTCCAGTGTCGCTATGCGGGTGGAGGTATTTACTTGTGGATAATCGGTTACCATGCTTTCGTCCATGCGGTAGAAAGCAAGCAGATTTCCTTTCGGACTCCAGAAAGTACCTTTCGAGATACCAAATTCCTGACGGTGTACACTTTGTCCGCATACGATGCCTTTCGGTTCGTCGGTGACTTGTTGCGTTTTCCCGTCGGCAGTCGTTACAAACAGATTGTTGTCAAGGGTATAAGCCAATGAACGGCTTTCCTTGTTCCAGTCCTGGTTGGCGGCTTTAGGAGAGAGAGGCTGACTCCATATTATTTCCTTTTTAGTTAAATCGATCAGCACTTTATTGGATGTGGTATTTACCAGCATCATCTTTTCAGCGTATGGGAAAGATGCATTCCTGAAGTGGTTGATTTTCCCTAATTCCTTGTTTGCCAACAGTTCATTCACTTCCTGCAAAGTGATAAGTACGTTTTCCTTCCCATTTGCCGGCTGGATGGTTTTTACCTCTTCTATGTCGGCGTTGATGCATACATCTCCCCACCATTGCAAACCATACAGGTTTTGTGGAAGCAGGTTATAATAATTGTTTCCTCCCGGCATCAAGTCTTCCAGTGTGAAACTTTTCTTGTCTTGTGCCCATGTTACAGATGAAGCCATGATTAATAAGGCAATCAGATTGATTAATTTTCTCATAACTGTTTATTCTTCTGTCTTTTCCTTATTGTCGTCAAATTTACGGGGACTGCTTTTGAAATTGTCGCGGCCTTCACGTCTGTCACCAAAGTTGCGGTGTTCTCCTCTTTTGAAATCGCCACGTCCCTCACGTTTGTCATCAAAAGAGCGTCTTTCTCTGCGCTCTCCTCCTTTGTACTCTCCGTGTTCTTCACGTCTGTTGTCAAAACTACGACGTTCTCTGCGTTCTCCATATTCTACCTTTTCCGTGTTACGGCGCGGGCGGATTTCTTCCCGGCGGGGCTTGAATTCCCGATCGGCGTTCTCACTACGGAATTCTTTGAATTTGCCGTTGAATAATTGGTATTTGCGGAATTCACATTCCAACGAACCGTTGAACAGGGGGATTTTTATAGAAGGCTTTAAACCAATCTGGTCGAAACATTCTTCACGGTAACTTAGTACCCATGCATCATTGCCGGTGAAAGAGTGTTTCAGACGTTCGCCTATCATTTGATACAGGCCCAGCAAATCATTGGTTGAGATACGTTCTCCATAAGGAGGGTTGGTGATGATGATGCTTTTTTCTTTGGGTTGCTCAAATTGCTGGAACGGTTGGATTTTTAAGATAATCTCCTTGCTCAGTCCGGCTGCTTTCACATTGTGAGTGGCAATTTCATTTGCTTTAGGATTATTGTCATATCCAAAAATCTTATGTGTGAACTCACGTTCCTGTGAGTCGTCATTGTAGATGCGGTCAAATAGTTCCTGATCAAAATCGTTCCACTTTTCAAAAGCGAACTCCTTACGGAATACGCCGGGAGCGATGTTACGTGCTATCAGGGCGGCTTCGATAGGGATTGTTCCTGAACCGCACATCGGGTCTATCAAATCACATTCGCCTTTCCATCCGGTCATCAGGATCATACCGGCTGCCAGTACCTCATTCAAAGGAGCTTCTACAGCTTCCTGGCGATAACCCCGGCGGTGGAGTGACTCGCCCGAACTATCCAGTGACAGAGTGCATTTATTTTCGGCTATATGGATGTTCAGTGCCACATCGGGATGGTTGATGCGTACCGAGGGGCGCTCTCCTGTCTTTTCACGGAAATAGTCCACAATGGCGTCTTTTACTTTGTAGGCTACGAACTTGGAGTGACGGAACTCGTTCGAGAAAACCACAGCGTCTACGGCAAAACTTTTATCTTTATCCAAGAAGTCTTCCCACGCAATGGCCTTGATAGCTTCGTAAACTTCATCGGCATTCTTCGCCTCAAAATGTTTGATGGGTTTCAGGATGCGGATGGCAGTACGCAGGCAGAAGTTTGCCCTATACATCATTTCTTTATCGCCCGTAAAGGCTACCATGCGTCTTCCTACTTCTATATTGCTGGCTCCCAGCTCGGTGAGTTCTTTTGCCAGTACTTCTTCCAGTCCCTGGAAAGTCTTGGCGATTAGCTCGAATTCTTCCTTCATCTTAAATGATAATTACGTAATTTCAATTGATGGGACAAATTTAATGATTTTCTGTTTGCTAATCAATTATTTAGAGAATTAATCTGTTTGATGAAGCAAAAAAGAGGATGAAATCGGGGCGTCCACGCTCCTTGCCGGGGTCTTTATTTACCTTTGATTATAAAAATTCTTTGAAAACGGAATTGGGTATATCTGTGGAATAAATTGACAAAATATGTATCCGGCAATGTAATTGTTATCCTATAGAAATAAATTCTACACAGGAATTTGCCATTTTTGCTGAATCAAGAAACTTAAATAGAAATCAGAATGAAAATGGAATTGACGGATGAGAAACGTAAGGGATATGTGGTTTGTGCTTTAATGATACTGGTCTCTTGTTTGTATTTGGCTTATTTGGGGTACAGTCTCTACCGTATGGGGCATGCTTAGGACAAAATGAAACCATATCTGTATCACACAGGTATGGTTTCTGTAAGAGAAATTCTATGATTAATAGGTTGAGTGACTTTTATGCGAATTCTTCTGCCAGATAGACTTCGTTTATTTCGCAGAAAAACTCATCGGCGATATCTGACAGGGTTTCCAATGCTTCTTCGGCAGTTTCGCCGTAAGTGCAGCATTGGTGGTAGTCTGTTAAAAAGGCGTAATATTCCCCGTAGGGTGTACATTCTATCTGATATTCATTGCTTTTAAGTTCCATATATACCTCCTTTTTTATCGTACTGCAAATATCTTGTTTATCTGTTACAAGAAGGTGTACAGGAAGTTACTGTTTTATTAAAAAGGTTTGCTGCCATACTACTTTTTAGACCATTTTGTGATGTCAGCATTTCTATGATGGCAAAGGGGATTTATTCGTCTTTGTTTTTTCGCTGTACGATACGTGATCCGGCAGGTACATTTTCTGTTACCCAAATATTACCTCCTACGGTAGCACCCTTGCCAATAGTAACACGCCCTAAAATGGTTGCATTGGAATATACAATGACATCGTCTTCTAAAATAGGATGGCGTGGAATGCCTTTAATGGGATTTCCATTATTGTCTAGCGGAAAGCTTTTAGCTCCTAATGTTACCCCTTGATAGAGTTTCACATTATTTCCGATGATGCTGGTCGCTCCGATTACTACACCTGTACCGTGGTCGATAGTGAAATGGTGTCCTATTTGTGCCCCCGGATGAATATCGATACCGGTTTCCGAATGTGCCATTTCTGTAATGAAGCGGGGGATTAAAGGTACACCCAGTATTAACAGCTCATGTGCGATGCGGTAATTGCTGATAGCGCGGATAGCCGGATAGCAACTGATGATTTCACCAAAGCATGTGGCGGCGGGATCACCATAATATGCGGCTTCTACATCGGTAGCCAGAATGCGGCGGAGTTCGGGCAGTTTACTGATGAAACGAGCTGCCAGCAAAGAGGCTGTTTCTCTGCACGGTTCATTGTCATCGGTTGCATTTTTACTGTTTTCCTGTCCGAAGCAAAGTCCTGCCAGAATTTGTTCGGTCAGCAGACCGAACAGGGTTTCTACATTTACACCGATATGGTAGTTGATGGTATGGCTGTTAACGGTGGAATTACCAAAGTAGCCGGGGAAGATAATGGCGCGTGCCAATTCTACTATCTTGTATAGGGATTTGGCAGATGGTAAAGGATCTCCATCTTTGTGTTGGTGGAATAATCCTTTATAGGACTGGCTTTCAGATAATTCATCTACTGCCTGCGTTAATATGTTCGTGTAATTGAATGTAGTCATGAACTGAATGCTTTAGAAGGACAAAAGTAAGTAAATTCTATATTATTGCCAATAAATAGAATGAATATTGATGTTAATCCTTTATTTTTGCAGAAAAAAGGGAATATTTATGGTAAATAAGAAAAATCCATTTGCTTTTAAGGCAAAACAGGAAACTAAAAAGAAGTCCGGTGGTAAACGGATCGGCAAATCGAAGCCGGATAAAGCGAATAATCAGTTGAATAGAAGAGTGAAGTAAATGAAATTATTGTCTTGTTGTAGGGGAAGAACCAGTCTGCCCCTACAACAGGATGCTAATCTTTATTTCTCGACCAAAGCGAAATCAAGTTGTTTTTTCTCCAGATTGGCGCGGGCCACTTTAATGGTAACCGGATCTCCCAAACTGAATTTTTTGTGATGCCGGCGTCCCGTCAGACAATAGTTCTTTTCATCGAAATCATAATAGTCATCACCAAGGTCACGCATGGGAATCATACCTTCGCACTTGTTTTCGTTCAGTTCCACATAAAGTCCCCATTCGGTAACTCCGGAAATGACTCCGTCGAACTCCATGCCTAGGCGTTCACCCATAAACTCTACTTGTTTGTATTTTACAGAGGCACGTTCCGCATTGGCGGCGATTTGTTCCATTTCAGAGCTATGGTCACACAATTCTTCGTATTTCGCTTCCTGTACCGTACGTCCTCCTGCCAGATAGCGGGTGAGCAGACGATGAACCATCATATCCGGAAAACGGCGGATAGGTGAGGTAAAGTGAGTATAATAGTCAAATGCCAGACCATAGTGGCCAATATTATGTGTGGAATAACGGGCCTTTTGCATGGCACGCAAGGATACGGTTTCCACCAGATTTTGTTCTTTCTTGTTCTTTATGTCGTCCAGTAAACGATTGATGGATTTGGATATCTCAGTTTTGCTACCCGATGTACGTATCTTATATCCGAAGCGATTGATAAACCAATTCAAGTTCTCCAGTTTATCGGGGTCCGGAAGGTCGTGGATACGATAAGGGAATACTTTGGCTTTCTTGTTTTTAGGTACTTTACCGATTTTTTCGGCAACCGTGCGGTTGGCCAACAACATAAATTCCTCTATCAACTTATTGGCCTCTTTGGATTCTTTGAAGTAGACACTGAGCGGTTTGCCGGTTTCGTCTATCTCAAATTTCACTTCTACGCGGTCAAAGTCAATAGCACCGGCAGCCAATCTTTGTTTACGCAGGATTTGTGCCAGTTTGTTCAGTTCCAGAATTTCTTCTTTGTAGTCGCCTTCACCCGTTTCAATCACTTTTTGCGCCTCCTCATAGGTGAAACGGCGGTCGCTCTTTATAATGGTGTGCACGATGCGCGAGTCTTTCACCTCTCCCTTTTCATTCATATTGAAAATGACGGAGAATGCCAGTTTCTCTTCGTCGGGGCGGAGGGAACAGATGAAGTTACACAGCCGTTCGGGCAACATGGGGATGGTACGGTCTACCAGATAAACGGAAGTAGCGCGTTTTTCAGCTTCTTTGTCGATAACGCCTCCTTCTTTTACATAATGAGTAACATCGGCAATGTGTACGCCTACTTCCCATAGTCCCGGTTTGATGAGACGGATGGAGAGCGCGTCATCAAAGTCCTTTGCATCTTTAGGGTCAATGGTGAAAGTTGTTACATTGCGGAAATCTTCACGTTCTGCATAGTCCGCCTCGGAAATCTCTGCCGGAATCTTTTCGGCAGCGGTTTCTACATTCTTGGGATATACGTAAGGTAAGCCGAATTCGGCCAGAATGGCATGCATTTCAGTTGTGTTTTCTCCTGCTTTTCCCAAAATATCAATGACTTGTCCTATCGGGTTTTTTGCCTCTTCGGGCCATTCTACAATTTTCACGACTGCTTTGTCCCCATTCTTTCCACCTTTCAGCTTATCTTTCGGGATAAAAATATCATTTGCCAGGGTGCGGTTCTCGGTCAGCAGGAAGGCGTAGAATTTCTCTACTTTCAGTGTACCGACAAAAGTATCATTGGCACGTTCCAGAATTTCTATCACTTCACCTTCCGGATTCCGATTCTTACGTTTGGCAAAGAGGGCTATTTTTACTTTGTCATTATTCATGGCATGTGCCGAATTACGTTCGGCTATGAAAATAGTTTCTCCACCATCATCGGGGATGAAGGAGTTCTTGCCATTGCTTTTACGCTGAAAGACGCCAGTCATAATCAGGCCGTGGTCGTTCAGTTTGTAGTGTCCTTTTTCTACTTCTTGCAGAAAATCATCCTCAATCATTTCAGTAATGATGTCGGCACAAAGCATTTTAAGCGGATGTGTAGTGAGGTTCAGACTGCTTGATAATTGTTTCAGACTGAATGTTTCGTTTGGTTTGGTGTGGAATAAGCTTATCAGTCGTTCAGACATTTCGCTTTTTTTTGCATACGTTTCCCTGCTTTTTTTTACTTTCTTTTTAGCCATAAGGGGATATATTTATGTATTATGTGCTACAAAGTAAACAAAAGTAATTGGAATAGCGGTTCAATAGATACATTAAATTTGGTTGAATCTAAATGAAACGTGCTATCTTTGTCCGTTCTAAAACAATTGTTATGACTGAACTTGATAAGAAAATCAGGGAAAAAGAAATTTATAGAGTTACACTAGTGGGGAGTTTCGTTAATTTCTTGCTGGTTATTTTTAAATTCCTTGCCGGAATTGCAGGGCATAGTGCTGCTATGTTGGCAGATGCAGTTCATTCTCTATCTGACTTCATTACGGACGTAGTAGTGATTCTTTTTGTACGTATATCCAATAAACCAGTGGACAAGAGCCATGATTATGGCCATGGGAAATATGAAACATTGGCTACTGCTTTCATTGGTATGGCATTATTGGGGGTAGGATTTGGAATATTGTGGAATGGAGCAACAGATATATTGGTTTTCCTACGAGGTGGGGAACTTCGTCAACCGGGAATGTTGGCATTGGTTGCTGCCATTATTTCTATTCTGTTGAAGGAAATACTTTATCAATATACAGTCAGAGTGGGGAAAAGATGCCACTCACAGGCTGTTGTGGCGAATGCGTGGCATCATAGGAGTGATGCATTATCATCCATTGGTACGGCTGCCGGTATTGGCGGAGCGATTTTACTTGGTCCTCATTGGGCGGTACTTGATCCTATTGCCGCTGTGACAGTCAGTTTCTTTATTATGCGGGTTTCCATCAGGCTGCTGGTTCCTTGCCTGGATGAATTGCTGGAAAAGTCTTTGCCGGATAGTGTGGAACGTGAGATAGAGGGGATTGTGTTATCTTTTGATGGAGTCAGCGAACCGCATCATTTACGCACGCGGCGCATCGGAAACAATTATGCTATAGAGATTCATATACGCATGGATGGGAACATTTCTCTGCATAAAGCGCACGAGACGGCAACTGGTATTGAACATAGATTGAAAGAAAAGTTTGGAGAGGATACTCATGTGGGTATTCATGTGGAACCGGTGAAATAACATACGAAGAATGAATAACGAAGAATTTGCACAAAAGAACACTTGCTGCTTAAAGAAAGTATTGGTAACCGGAGCAAGCGGATTTATTGGCAGTTTCCTGGTGGAAGGAGGATTGGAGAGAGAGATGCAGGTATGGGCTGGTGTACGTAAAAGCAGTAGTCGTACCTATTTGAAAGATCCTCGCATTCAATTTGCCGAATTGGATTTTGCTCATCCCGGAAGATTGACGGAGCAATTGGCTGTTCATAAACAATTGCATGGGGGATGGGATTATATCATTCATTGTGCCGGTGTAACTAAATGCCGCCATAAGGACGAATTTGACAAAGGCAATTATGTCTATACCCGTAATTTTGTAGAAGCTTTGAGAACCTTGGACATGGTTCCCCGGCAATTTGTCTATATCAGTTCACTTAGTATTTTCGGTCCTATTCATGAAGATAATTATGCACCCATCAGTGAGCGTGATACGGCAATGCCCAATACGGCATATGGGGTCAGTAAGCTAAAGTCGGAACATTACCTGCAATCATTGAATGATTTTCCGACAGTGATTTTCCGTCCTACTGGAGTTTATGGTCCTCGTGAACGCGATTATTTTCTGATGGCGAAGTCTATCAAGCAGCATATAGACTTTGCTCCTGGTTTTAAAAGACAGGATCTTACTTTTATTTATGTGAGGGATTTGGTACAAGCTGTTTATTTGGCAATAGAACATGGAGTGCGGCAGCGCGCCTATTTTGTTAGTGACGGAAATGTCTATTCCAGCCGTACTTTTTCTGATTTGATACAAAAAGAACTTGGTAATCCGTGGGTTATACACATTAAATGCCCATTATTTATTTTAAAAGTTGTATCTTTGCTCGCTGAATTTTCAGCGCGTTGCCTGGGAAAGGTAAGTACGCTGAATGCTGACAAATATAAAATAATGAAACAACGTAATTGGCAATGCGATATTTCACCCTTGGTGGAAGAACTGGGATATCGTCCTGAGTACCCTTTAGACAAGGGAGTAAAGGAAATCATTGCATGGTATAAGAAAGAAGGATGGCTTTAAATTTATTCAAACGGGTAGACAGTGTGAAAGGATTGTTTGCCGTTGAGAGCATTAGTCTGATATATAATGCCCTCACGACCATAATGGTTTTAATATTATTTCCTCGTATGGACCACCCTGTAATTATGCTTTTGGAGCGTGCAGGCATTGTGGCCATTACGTTTGCATTAATATATTTGTATCGCAAGTATCCGTGTAAACTTACGGCATTTATACGAATGGCTGTGCAGATGGCATTTTTAGCGTATTGGTATCCCGATACCTTTGAATTTAATCGTCTTTTTCCCAATCTGGATAACTTCTTCGCTTCGGCGGAGCAGTTTTTGTTCCGTTGCCAGCCTTCGGTAGAATTTAGTGAACATTTTCCTTCCATGTGGTTCAGTGAACCATTTAATATGGGGTATTTCGCTTATTATCCAATGATTGGGATTGTGACTATTTATTATTTCTTGTTTCGTTTTGAGTGGTTTGAAAAGGTTTCTTTTGTGCTGGTCACTTCGTTTTTTATCTATTATCTTATTTATATATTGGTTCCGGTTGCCGGTCCGCAATTCTATTTCCCTGCTATCGGAATGGACAATGTGATGGCGCAGCATTTCCCTGCTATCGGTGATTATTTCAATAATAATGATATTCTGCTGCCCGGTCCCGGTTTTGATCATGGTTTCTTCTTTAATTTGGTAGAGGCCTCACAGGAAGTGGGGGAACGCCCTACTGCTGCTTTTCCTAGTTCGCATGTCGGTATATCTACCATTGTGATGATTATGGCCTATCGCGTTAATAAGAAACTATGTTATTTCTTGGCACCGTTCTACGTACTTCTATGCTGTGCTACGGTCTATATTCAGGCGCATTATTTGGTGGATGTTATTGCCGGCTGGATTTCGGCGGTATGTATTTATATTGTGGCTACTTATATGTATAAGCGTTGGTTTGCTTCTGTAGTCTTCCAACTTGTGCTGAAATAGTTTTAAAAAGTATATAAAAGCGTACAGGGTGTCCATTTTCGGACACCCTGTTTTGTTTATACCTTGTTGATTTTCAGTGATAAATGTTGCTGGCATGAATATTGCTTTAAAAATAATGGCTAAACGTTGCAACGTTTGGCATAGAAATAACGTCTAATGAATAAAACAAAATAGTATGAGAAAATTAGTATCAACTTTAATGGCGGTGACCCTTATGTTAGTGTCTGCCACAGCATGTGCAGAGAGAATAACTCCTAGTAAGAACTATGTTACCAAAAAAGTGAATGTGGGTAGTTTTAATGCTATCTCTACCAGTTCTTCGGTGGATGTAATCTATACTCAAAGTTCCGGTGGGCAGAATGTGGAAATATATGCTCCGGACAATTTGGTGGACTATATTGATGTCCGTGTAGAGGGTGGAGTACTTAAGGTTGGTTTTAAATCACCAAGAAACAATTTTTCAATAAACGGAAAACATAAAAAGGAAGTAAGAGTTTCTGCTCCGGCTGTGAACAGCTTGAAAGCTTCCAGTTCCGGTGATATTATTATAAAGAATGGACTGAAAACGAGTGGGAAAGTTACTGTTAAGGCTAGCAGTAGCGGTGATGTAACAGGAAGCACTATTTCTTGTGATGATTTTGCGGCTACCGCTAATAGTTCGGGTGATGTGATTCTGGAAAAGGTATCTTGTACGAATTTCTCTGCTGATGCCAGTAGCTCGGGTGATGTATCTGTCAAGAATCTGAACGCTGCTGATGTATCTGCTGATGCCAGCTCTTCCGGAGATGTGATTTTGGCAGGTATTTGTGAGAACGCTTCTTACAGAGCCAGTAGTAGTGGGGATGTAAAGGCAAAAGGTATGAAGGCGGTCAATGTAACTGCCAGTGCCACTTCCTCTGGTGATGTGGAATGTTATGTGACCGGTTCGCTGACTGCGAAAGCATCCAGTAGTGGTGAGGTGGCTTATAAAGGCAATCCTAAAGATATTGATTTCTCTCCCAAAAGAGGTTTGCGTAAAATGGAATAGATAATGTGTTAATGCTACAATATATTAATGTGCCAATTGGCTGTGCTGTATTCCGCATGGCAATTGGCACATTAATATATTGTAGCATTAAGAATTCATTCCGTAATTCCCCCTGATATAATCCAAGATACTGAAAAGTTCTTTCACGGTTTCGGCACGGAGCATGGCGATACGTGTCTCTTTAAAGTTGGGGATGCCTTTAAATAAGGGAGAAGCAGCCAGATGGCGGCGTACATGAAGAATACCGCGGCGTTCGTCAAGCAGATTCACACTGTCCAACACTTCCTGACGGAGTACATTCAGCCGCCACTCAAAAGAAAGGGCAGGGAGTTCCTTACCGGTTTCTATATAATGTTTTACTTCCTTGAATATCCACGGGCGTCCAAAGCTGGCTCGGCCAATCATAATAGCGTCTACTCCATACTGGTCAAAACACTCTTTGGCACGTTGTGGCGTAGTTATATCCCCGTTTCCAATGATAGGTATATGCATACGAGGATTCTTTTTTACTTCACCTATTAAACTCCAGTCCGCTTCACCAGTGTACATTTGTGCACGGGTGCGTCCATGAATGGTCAGTGCTTCAATGCCGCAATCTTGTAATTGTTCTGCCAAATCTACTATAATTTTATGCTCATTGTCCCAGCCTAGACGTGTTTTTACAGTAACGGGAATTTTTACAGTGTCCACAACAGCACGGGTAATTTCCAACATCAGCGGGATATTTTGCAGCATACCTGCACCAGCTCCTTTACCGGCAACGCGTTTTACAGGACAGCCAAAATTAATATCCAGGATGTCAGGATGCGCCTCTTCCACTATTTTCGCCGCTTCTACCATTGTTTCCGTGTCTCTGCCGTAAATCTGTATGGCTACGGGGCGTTCCTCATCGTTGATATTCAGCTTCTGCATCGTTTTACCTACCGAGCGTATCAATGCATCTGCCGATACAAATTCGGTATATACCATATCAGCACCGAACTTCTTGCACATCAGGCGAAAAGCGGGGTCTGTTACATCTTCCATCGGAGCCAGGAAAATAGGGTATCTGCCCAGGTCTATATTTCTAATCTTCATTGTTGTATGTTTATCTTTGGGTTACAGAAAAGTCAGATTCATTTGAGTATTAATTTATAATCTGTGTGAATCTGTGTAATCTGTGGTGAAATCAGGCTGCAAAAATACGGAAAAAAGCCTACCTTTGCACATATATTAATCAAAAGAATAATGAAAGCTTCTATAAAAGACTTTGAAATAATGGCTCCTGTAGGTTCACGTGAGTCGCTGGCGGCAGCCATACAGGCAGGTGCGGATTCTATTTACTTCGGAATTGAGAGTCTGAATATGCGTGCACGTTCTGCCAGTACATTTACTGTCAATGATTTACGCGAGATAGCACAGATCTGTGATAAACATGGCATCAAGAGCTATCTTACGATCAATACCATTATTTATGATGAAGATATTGCTTTGATGCGTACCATTGTGGATGCGGCTAAGGAGGCAGGCATCAGTGCCGTGATTGCTGCGGATGTGGCGGTAATGGCTTATTGTTGCGAGGTGGGGCAGGAAGTACACCTTTCCACCCAATTAAATATCAGTAATGCCGGAGCGTTGAAATTTTATGCTCGCTTTGCCGATGTAGTGGTATTGGCACGTGAATTGAATTTGAAGCAGGTGCGGGTGATTTATGATACTATCCAGAAGGAACAAATTAAAGGTCCGAATGGAGAATTGGTCCGTATTGAGATGTTCTGCCACGGGGCACTCTGTATGGCAGTGTCGGGCAAGTGTTATCTCAGTTTGCATGAGATGAATGCTTCTGCTAACCGGGGGGCTTGTATGCAGATATGTCGCCGTGCATACGATGTGAAGGATAAAGAGAGTGATATTGAACTGGAGGTGGACAATAAATACATCATGTCTCCTAAAGATTTGAAAACTATTCATTTTATGGATGAGATGATAGAGGCTGGCGTGCGTGTCTTCAAGATCGAAGGGCGTGCCCGAGGACCTGAGTATGTACGTACCGTGGTGGAATGTTACAAAGAAGCTATTTGTTCTTATCTGGAGGGCACTTTTACCGAGGAGAAGAAGCAGGCTTGGGATGAACGGCTGAAGACCGTATTCAATCGGGGGTTCTGGAATGGATATTATTTAGGACAGCGTTTGGGTGAATGGAGTAAGAACTATGGTTCGGAGGCTACTGAGCGTAAGGTGTATGTGGGTAAGGGAATCAAGTACTTTTCTAATATTGGCGTTGCAGAGTTTCTGGTGGAAGCTGCTGAGATGAAAGTAGGGGATAAGCTTCTGATCACAGGACCTACTACAGGAGCGGTATTTCTGACGTTGGATGAGGCGCGTGTGGATTTGAAACCGGTGGATGTGGTAAGAAAAGGTCAACATGTATCCTTTAAAGTACCCGATAAGGTACGTCCTAGTGACAAGCTTTATAAGTTGGTTTCTCCTGAGGATTTGAAGAAGAAATAAAACAGAAAGGATGTGTTTCTAAAGAGATATTGAAATTTAAATCTCTTATGATTAAAATCCGAAGAGAAGCTCCCTTTTCTTATTTTATGTAGCAATGAATAAAGTAAGAAAGGGTAGGATATCATGATGATACAGATTATTATAAAGCTGTTTCATTAATCTATTTTGAGTTATCCTTTGGAACTATAAATTTATTAATGAATACTCTCTTTTGATTTGTTTGAGAACAATAAAAACCCGTAACAGTTCATTTTGCTACGGGTTTTTACTTTGTTAGAGTTTGCTGTTATTCTGTATAAATTGGGAGCTTAGGATGATCTTTGTAAAGGTTCTTATTCGCTAGTTCTTCTGCATCTGTGATTCGGTACAAATAATATTTACTGTTTGGACAGAACGCACTTTTATCGGGGAAATTGAAGAAACGATGTCCTTGAGTCTTTTTCTTAAGTGTGTGAGTTTGTCCGTTCTCATCAGTGTAAATATAGTCAATGGGACCTTCGGGATATGCTTTTCGAACTACAGCCTGTTGGTTGCGGATAATGTCTATCAAACTGAATCCTTCACCCCATAATTCTTTGCGGCGTTCTAACCAAATTGTTTCCAATAGATCCTGTTGTGAAAGATTTGTATTAATAGTTTTTGCTCCTCTGGCTGTTTTTAAATCATTTAATTTGTTAATTGCATCTGGGTCATTCAGATGTGCTTTTGCCTCTGCATTTATCAAATAAATTTCAGCAACGCGCATCAATACGATATCACTAAGTTGGTTTTCGATATCGCGGAATCTGAATTTAGAGTTACGCATCCATACATAGGCTGCTGATTCAACGTCAGCTCCTGGATCTGTAGCCCAGAACAGCATATCTTTACGATAATCACCATCTTCGAATAAATCACGGAAGTAAGGGTCTACATTGAAGCTATAATAGTATGAACCTTTAGTTGTAGTATCTAAATAATGAAACTGATAACTGGCATTACTTTGATCGTTGGTTTGAGCATGTCCCCAAATCCATTCTTTATTGTCTACAGAATTGAATCCGGCTTTATATTCACTCTCAGTCATTAGATAATTGTCTTTAGCTAACAATTTATCTGAGTAAGTTTTAGCTTTTTCCCATTGACGAGCGTAAAGACAGGCACGTGAGAGAATACCTAGGACAACTTCATTGTCAATTTTGTGTTTGGCGTCACGTACATAAGTTTCGGGAATAAGTTCTAATGCTTCTTCCAAGTCATTGATGGATTGCGCATATACTTCACTGACACTTGATGCAGGTTTTCCTTCAGCTGCAATTGTTTCATCTGTTGATTGTGTATAGATAGGTGCACATACAGCATCTGGATCTTTATCGATGGCAAAAGAATAACAAGAAGCTAGATGTAAATATAGAAAACCACGTAAGGCTAACGCTTGTCCCTTGATTCGATTTCTGTCAATCTGTGTACCTTCAGCAGCATCAATATTATCTAATACACCATTGTAGTCATTAATAACACGGTATGCTAAAAGCCAGCTTAGGGTGTTTGTGCCCCCTTTTCCATAAATAGCGGTAAATTCATTGTGTGCTCTAAAACCATATTTGGTGTTTAGTACTACGTCAGAACCCATTGCATCATTTGCACGTAACATTGCTCCATAGCCAGGGTTGGCGTAGGAATTGAAAGTTTCCATCAGGTAGTTCCAACCACCGTTAAGTACTTTTTCGGCATCTCCTGTTTTACCGAAAACAGAACCGGCATCTACATAAGTTGTAGGAATTGTATCCAAATCGCAGGAAGTGAGCATTATACTTCCCAGTGCGACTGAAAATATATATTTAAAAATAGTTTTCATATTCTTCTTTCTGTATTAAAGTTTCACATTGATACCGAATGAAATAGTTTTCATTGCCGGATAACGATAGTAAGTAGAACCTCCGAAAGTTTGCTCTGGGTCTAGACCTTGTTGTTTGGCTAATGTCAGCATGTTTTCTGCTTGAAAAAAATATGCTTGCATCTTTCAGTGTCAATGTGTTCAGCAATGACTTCGGCAGATTGTAAGAGAATGTAATATTCTTCAAACGTAAGTATGAACGGTCAACTAAGAACCGGTTTGAAGAGTTTGTCCATGAGCTTTTGGGAGAGGTGGTCAGACGCGGTACATCGGTATAGGGATTTTCAGGAGTCCAACGGTCTAACATATCTACGCTCCAACCGGTACCTGTAGGTCCTTGGCTCATCAATGAAACTTTATCCCCATTATAGATTTTACCACCAATGGAATAAGAGAATAAGAATGATAATGTAAAATCCTTGAATGAAAGATCTGATTGAAGCCCGCCGGTCCAATCTGGTAGTGAATTGCCACATTTTACTTTGTCGTCCGGTGTGGTTGATGAATAGTCTTCTGTGGTTACTTTTTCTCCGTTGGTATTGTAACGATACCACATAGGATTACCATTTTCAGGATTGACACCAGCCCATTCTACTAAATAGAAGTCATATAACGATCCTCCTTTCACCCATTTCTTGTTGCCACTCCACATTTCTTCGGCAGGCAATGAGGTTATTTTGTTTTTATAGGTAGTAGCATTAAAAGAAAGTTTCCATTTCCAATCTTTAGTCATGATAGGATATCCTGAGATTTGGAATTCCCATCCATAATTTTTGATAGCACCAATATTTTCGTCCATACTTGAGAAGCCTGAAGATGGAACTAAGTCTTTAGAGAATAATAAATCTTTGGAACGACGTTCAAAATATTCGATTGTACCACTTAGGCGATTGTTCCAGAAACCAAAATCCAAGCCGATATTAGTATTTAGATTGGTTTCCCATGATAAATTAGGAGTTGCCAGAGACGATAAGCGTGCAAACCGGATTCACCGAGGTTATTACGTATGGAATAGAGCGCCTGATACGCATAATAACCTACCTGGTCATTACCTTGTGCTCCGTAGCTGGCACGCAATGACAAATTGGATAGCCAGTCTGATGTGTCCTTCATAAACTCTTCCTGCATGATTTTCCAAGATGCGCCGACTGACCAGAAAGTACCCCAACGATGATCCGGATGGAAACGGGAAGAACCGTCAGAACGGACAGAAGCCGATAAGAAGTATTTTTGATTGTACGAGTATTCAGCACTTCCAAAGAAACTTAACAGCTTGTATTGGTCACTGTTTCCGCCAAAATCACCTAAAGAGGAAGCTGCGTCGGGCTCATAAAATCCATCTATGATGACTTTGCTGCGGCTTCCGCCGAAATTGGAAGTGTTATATTCATAATACTCCTGACCGGCCATCACACGGATATCATGTACATCATTGAACGTATGTTGATAATTAATGACATTATTAAAAGTCATGCCTGTAGTGCGGTAGTTGTATTTGCTTACGCTGCCACCACTGATAGAACCCGTACCGTAAGTAGGATTGGTGTAGTCATGATTTGTTTTGTTATTATAGTCAATATTCAAAGACATTTTGTAAGAAAGTCCTTCGATAGGAGTTATTTGGATAAAGCCACGTAAAGAAGCAGCATCGCGTTTTATCTCGCTTTTATCGTGTGGCATGGAAGCCAGCAGATTATATTTTGCATACGAGTTAGGGCGATACTCACCATAATCGAACATACGGTTACCATTTTCGTCCAACAGATATGCTCCAGTTGCCAAGTCACGTTGATATACCGGATAGAATGATGGTAATGAACGGGCAAACATGACCACATTGGAGATTGTTGAGTCATCTTGCTTGGGATAGTCTTGAACAGAATGAGTTCCTGATACGTTCAATCCGATCTGTAACCATTTGCGGATATCTGAAGTCACGTTGGCGCGGAGAGTATAGCGTTTGAAGCCAGAGCAGATATAAGCACCTTGGTCATCCATGTAACCTGCTGAAACAAAATATTTGGAGGTTTTGCTACCACCACTTACGCGTACATTTAAATCTGTATAGTGTGCATCTTGTGAAAGGGCGTCGTCCCAGCTGTCGTTCCATAATGGTTTGGCGCCTGCTACCAGTTTTCCGTCATGGCCGATTGGTTCAGGGTAAGCACTGCCATAAGGGTTGATGCCTAGATTGCCTGTAACATTGCTTGATAGCATAGCCACCCATACCGGAGTTACAATTTTCTGATAAATACATCATTTGCAACAATCATCATCCATAAACCAACCCATACCAGACAAGAAAGTACTGCTATATATTCTGATTTTTCCCATCTGCTGTACAATACACGAAAACATATACAACATGAAACATTTACCGGAAGCAAAAAATTAACCACCAAATCACTTAACGAGAGTATTGTTGTTTGATATGTAATTGCCAAAAACACCATAACGATCACCAGATCCACTACTCCAAACATTAACATTCTTGCTGTACAAATCTGACGCAGTGTGTAATAAGACGCCTGCTCAATTTCAATCGCACCATTTCTTCTGTTTTTCCAAATTTCCGGGACAATCAGAACCACAAATATTGTGGCAGATATTCCCATAATCCTCATCATATCTTTTATGTCTGACGTATAATTACTCAACCATATCCATAGACACATAAGAACACAACCTTGTAAAATCCACCATCTTTTTTTATGAATTTTGTCTGCTCATACAAAAATTCAAAATAAGATGTTCTATGCGATTGTTTCGATAAAACCGACTCTGACAAAATATTCTGACATGCTTTTACTGTTTTGTTCTCTGCTTCAGCCCTTACATACTTTTCTTCAATCTCCTCTTTATATTCCTTTATTTGTTGCTTATAATTCTTCATCTTTTTTCACCTCCAACTCTTTCATTAAAAGTTCTTTTGCTCTTCCGATTCGATATTTTACAAGAGAAAGTTTGATATGAAGTAATTCTGCAATTTCTCTTTGCTTCAATTCCTGAAAAAAATATAAAACTGCCGTTTCTCTAATTTCTTCCGGTAACTTTCTCACTGCCTGTTCAATAGTTAATCGGACTCCTAGCTCTTCTACATGATTTTTACTACAGTCCTCTGATTTTAGCAGTTCCTCTGATGGAATATCTTTTTCTTTTGTAATAATTTTTAACGGTATTTCCGGCAATTGTATAAAGATAATTCTTAACTTTTCCATATTCTTTATATCTATATAAATTGGAAAAGAAACGTGTAAACACTTCTTGTGTCAAATCCTCTGCCTCATATGGATCATTGATATGTAGCAAACAATATTGATATATACTTGAGTAATTTTTTTTGACCAGTTTTTCACACGCATCTTCATCTCCTGCTCTTGCTAGATGTACTAACAAAGAATCAGTTTTGTATTCCATTCGCAAATTTGCCTCCCTCTGTTTTCTAAATAATATAACAATTCCATACTTATTGAAAAAAGTTTAGGATTTTTCATTTTTAGTTTTTTATTTATATTTTTTCTAAATATTCTTCCAAACATAAATTTTCTTCTTTCATTATTTTAGCGACAGTCGTTCCAACATAACGGTAATGCCATGGTTCATTACTAATTCCTGTTATATCCGTTTTATCTTCCGGGTAACGTTTTACAAACCCATATTTATATGCATTTTCGTCTAACCATTAATATACTTTTTCAGAAGAACATTTGTCGGTATCCGCATTAATATCAACACTCAATCCTAATTGGTGTTCACTTGTATCGGGAATTGCAACATATTTCTCGGCTCTTTTTTTTGCTTCTTTCGCAGAATATCCTTGTTTTTCATATTCATTGATTTTCTCGTCCATAATTTTTTGTTGTTCTTCTGTTGTTCGATATCCTTCTCTAACAAACAATGCCAGCCCCTCAGCTCTTGCATCATTAAACATTTGTTGTAATTCTGGATAAATCCGTGAATCCACTTTTTTACCATTCGATAATTCTGTCAATTCTACTTGATAATTATCTGGAATATAATGATTTCGATCGACCAAAATAAGATTCCATTCACCCGAAGTGTCTGCAAAGGACTTTTCTGACTGCAAAATTTTCGGTAATATTAATTCTCCAACCTGCACATTGATTTTTATTGTTCTCCACATTACAACGGTTATTATGATAGTCATTAAAAGAATGAATACTCGTAAAATATTCTTTCTTCTACGATTGCTGTATCTTCTTTTGTTCATTTTCTCTCCCACACTTTCATTATCAAAATATTTCTACTTTTAATATAATTAACAACCAAAACGACAAAAGAGTTAGTATCTAAACTTATTTATCAATAAAAAGTTTATTTTTTCTCAATTCCAGCTCAATTTTCCCTCAATGCCTTTTTCCTCCGATTTTCGTATGCTTATCCCACAGCAAAGCAGTACCACACCGGTACGACCTGCTGAATCAATCAATACGATAAAAGGAGGCGATAAACCATGCAGAACAATATCCGCAACACAAACCTGCGCTTTAATCTGGACAAAGAACAACAGCGGAGAGCCTGGGAATATTTACAGACGATGGACAGGCAGGATTTTAAATCTTACAGTCAGGTAATCTCCATTGCACTAGTGGATTATTTTGACCGCTACTACCGCACTCAGGCTGATCTCTATCTGGAAACAAGAGAACGGGAAGAACTTTTTGTCAAGCAGATTGTAGATGCAGTGGAAAACAGCCTGAAACAGGTATTGCCACTTTTTCTTTCCGGACTGACTGCTGGCATGACGCAAAGGGAGCCCCAAATCAGGGTGTCCTTTCCAACACCTGAAAATTCACAGCCAGACAGTGATGTAGACTGGGATTTTCTTGGCGAATAAACAGTGCTGTCTTTTTCTCCCCCAATGTATCAAGCTCCAGTTCATCATAAGCAGTCAGGTCACGCAGTTCCTTGATGTCAAATGGTGCCAACCTCGCACCACAGCTAATCAGATTCGATTTCGCTGTCTTTCCGGCTGCCAGCTTATATTTCTTATACTGCCGCACTGCGAAGTGGTTTGGCTTTTCCGATTCCAGTGCATCAAACATCAGGTCTACGGGGTTTTTGAACTCCTCGTCATCCTCACGGACTTCCATGGCGTTGATGAACTCGATGAGGGTGGAGAAGTTTTGCTCCTCCACCGGAGCTTCATAGTGGATATATCCAATCAACGCGCAATACAGCAATGTTTCCGCTTTTACCCAGAAATCGTCTCCGGCCTTGCCTTCGCCTTTGGTATTGGCGATCAGCGTTGTTACCAGCTTCAAAATATCCTTTTCGCTGTGAATATACGCAAAGGGATTATAATGCATGGATTTTTTGAAGTTGATGGTATTTAGGACCTTGATTCGGTACGGCTCATAAATGACCTTGCCGTGCTTATCCTTCATGGGCTTTCCGTCCTTCCCCAGCTTGGACGCACCCCTTTGGAGCATTTTTCCGCACTCCACCAAAATGGTTCCCTTCGGGTCCGTCACAACATAGGAGCTGTGCATCTGCATCAGGTTGGGTTTCAGTCAGAATCGGGTCTTACCGGAACCGGAGCCGCCAATCACCAGTACATTTTTGTTTCTGGCAGTCTTGGGGTCCTTGGGGCGGCTGTTCATGGTCAGGCTCTCCGTTTTCGTCAGAATCACATTGTTCTGAAATACAGGATCAACGTAAGGTGCAATATCCTCACGGGTTCCCCATGAAGCGTTTTGTCAAGTGCTTTTTTGAGTTATTGACGCAAATTATCGTGAAAGTGCGAAAGTGCAAAGCGCAAAGGGTCTGCGTTTTGCACTTTCAGCTTGCGGGTTCGGGTGGCTGCTTCTTCTTGATGAAGTTGTACCATTGACCGCCGACACGCCTTGCGCCTAAAATGCCGCCCATGTTGCGCTTGGCGTTC